>Ga0247765_1000357_pt1 | contig 36599 bp, 27 predicted proteins | sample UWRJL106311C6_FD_179949 | JGI IMG/M metagenome (GOLD analysis project Ga0247765, IMG submission 179949) | Plant litter microbial communities from Arlington Agricultural Research Station in Wisconsin, United States - UWRJ-L106-311C-6 | ecosystem: Environmental > Terrestrial > Plant litter >...
AAAAAAAACAGCATACTATTCGTATTAGGTGCCTGTAAATAGGTAGGTACTTCGTACGAATCAGAAAGCCCTATCCACTGCGTTGGACTTGCTCTGCAGATTTTTTGTTTGATTTCGTTTCGAGCACGTCATCAAAAACAAGCGCGAATACATGTTGCCTCCCCCCCCCCGAAAGTCACCCTGTCACACAGACACCTACGCCAAGAACCCAAAAGCGGGAGAGAAATATAAAGAGTAAAAATGCAGCACCGGAGAAGCTGTATGCACTCACTACTCGCGTTGAGAATGTTTAGTAGCTCGCTAAACTTTGAAATGAGACGTCAACTTTACTGGAAGAGAAGGGAAACATAAAGCCTCTCTCTATTGCTGGCTCTCTATACATCAAAACTCGCTCAATAATGCTGTGTCACACTACACTACAACCTAAACCTTGATGCAGGGGTTCATGCGATACATGAACAGCTGGGAAGTTGTTCCGCAACGGGTTGAATTAGAATTGAATATTAAGGCGTTGATTCCAACATTCGAAGCCTCAAAGGAGGTCCTCATTAAGGCCTCAAGTGTTCATCGCCAACCCCTCAAAAACAGAAAAAATGTCCGGGTAGGTTGGCCCATGGGCTACAGCCAAGCCATGAAGCACTGGCCGAACAGTCTTTCAGGGGTTGATTGCACATGATTCTTTTCGTTATTTTGGGTCCTGTACTTCGTATCACATAACGAGTCAGGTTAACAGGGCAAGTGTCGCGAACCAGCCTGCGCAAATGCATAGCGAGGTCTGATAGACGCGCTCTAGAAAACTTCTCCATCTGGCGCAGGAGCACGGCCGTCTTCGCCGGCGGCCCCAACGGTCTTGTCCAATCTGATCGGCGCGAACGGCAAGCTCGGGCTTGTTTCCGACCCTGACAGCCCCGAATTTGATGGTGCCCACCCCCGATTGAGGCGTGCAAATTCGGATCGGATGCAGCTCCGACTTCTGACACATCATTGGGCGATGATGGCTTCTCCTCCGGAAACTACGTAAGTGTGGTCGCTAGGGTACTGTCCGAGACGGACAGCGCTAGGAATTGATTGAGCTGGGAAATCGACTGTATTTTCTGAGTGTCAAAAACTTGAAGGTGTGCAGGGCCGGATGGAGCAAGGCAGACTGCATACATTTTCCATTTTGTTCTTGTGACGGTTCAATACGAACTGAGGGAGATGATAGATGACTTTCGGGAAGAACCTCGGAAAGTCAAAAAGAGATATCAACTTCCACCGACATCACCTTCCCTTGGGGGTCAGACCTAAGGTGCCCATCTGTGTGAATCACTGACATCATAAAGGCAAGAGGCGAGGCTGAGAGATGCTCTTGCTGCAGCAATATGTCGGCAACTGGCGCCGTGCAGTGCAACCCCTTGGAGAGGCGGGCTCGAGGTAACCTGATATCTTAACTGGCTGGTCGCACAGCAGTGTGATGTGTGTGATGTGGTCGATGGGGGGCATGTGGAATATGGTATACTTTCTCGCCTGCAAAACAGAAGCTGACTGCAGTTTTAAGCAAGGGGCAAACCGGGAGATGGCTGGCTCAAATGGTGGGGCAATGAGGGGAGCAGTGGGCCGGGGGATCTTAAATGTCAGGAGCTGAAAAAATTACATTTCGGAGTTCGGTCGTCCAAAGCTTGATTTTGCCTCGCGATTGGCCAACTGGCGAACCGGTTCATCTGAACATTTGAAAGCTTATTGAAATTTGCAACACCCAAAAGTCCCGGTTTCTGCAGTAGGAACACCAGGAAGGGTAAGACGGTGTGATTTTGGGCTTCGAGATTGTTCATCTCTGCCATTGGTCGTGCAAGACGGGAACCGGGCATCTCAAGATGCAATCATGGATTATGCCTTTGAAAGGCTTCTTCTTCTCAAAGCCCGAGACAAGCATGGATCATGTGGCCCCAGCGCGCCGCTACTTGGTCGCTTCCTTGAACCAGAGACTTGTCTAGGTACGGAGTGTGGAGAGACGTTGACGAATATGGTGGCTTGACATGCGGCAAAAGGTTGGGGGCATTGGTAAATTGCAGCAGTGGGCTCACGGCGATTTTGGAGGCTATTTGCAGTGCTGCTTCACTTCCGAAGCAGCTGAGTATGATTTCGCGTCGGGCGAATGAACAGCAGCTTCTGGCTGGGAGTCTGTTCGCTGGATCAACGAGACGTCTGCATCGATGTGAGCTAGGAACGCCTCGCATCCGGAATGCAAGATTCTCGCGCTGCGAGTGGAAGGCTCTGGGATTGCGGCCCAGGATGAGCCGCGAATCGCGGGGCTTAGTTGCACTGTGGCAAGAGCGTCGCTGCAATGTGGTGCACAAACCGCCCTTTCTCTGCAAGCTGTTGGCCTGCACACCGGCATTTGTTTTTGAAAATTTGGCTTTCATGCGAAGTAGGAAATGTAGAACAGTATTCCAACGACACCAGATCCTAGACTTGAAGCCAGCCAACCTAGTTGAATAGCTACCCAGACGCGATCAGACGACCAGAAGAGGTTCTGGAAGGGGGAAAAAGCCTGGAGGCGCGCTTGTTGGCTGATGCACCCCAGACCTCCCATCAAGCAACACCGTTACGCTACCGGAGATGACGCTCTAGCCCCTTTTGGAATAGTTAACCTCAATTTTGGAACACGAACCATTTGCGCTTTTCTCCTTTGGGCCACTCACCATGTCAGGCCAGTCGCCCGTTGGTTGGCCGTCCCTGACGTTTCCGTGCACCCCAGTTCAGGGCCAAGTGGGAAAAGACGGAGCGATCTATTTCCCCTTCAGCTCCCACCCAAAACGTGAACGCCATTTGAAGCCTCTGTCCCTCTTGTGTCCATTGACCGAGACGGGGACATGCTTAATCCCGTTCTTCTATACAAGCTCATTCACACCGATACACACTCGCTTGCCACGTTTCGACCTCGATTGCGAATTCCAAGTCGATTAATAACCATTCGCTCTGCCTTTTCCGGCTGTCTTAACTAGATCTACGCGCTGCCGACGTTTCTCGCCGCTCAGAAACGAGCTCTCAACAAACCGCGGATGCGTCGTGTTTCGCCGTCCATAAAACCTGCTTTGGTGTTGAAACATTCAGCCTTCATTATTGCCCCTGAGAGCAACCGACACGAGTTTCGAGGACAAACAGGATATTGGGCACTGGGTTAATTTATCCGCGCCTCTCTTTCGTGGCTCTGACACGGCTGCCTTTCCCTTGCGGCATCCTACTCGTTCTTTTCTGGCGCAGTTTTATCCCGTCTTTCAGTCGATCCCGTGTACTTTCTGGTCACCATCGCCTGCTCTGCCAGCCCACAATCGTTTGACTTGACCTCATACTTCATGCGCCCTTGCCGGGACCACGCCACGCTGACTTTCGCCGACTGAACCCTGGATCGCTGACGTCTTCGAACAAGCCGATATCATTCACATTCCACTCCGATCTCACCCCTGGTCGTCGCGTCCGACGGCGAGACACGGTCTCTATACACCCACCGGGCTGCCATTGTCTTGTCGCCTGCAACTAATGTGGTTCTGAGCGACAACCACCGATACTTTTCGCGATGGAGAACCGCAGACCGGATTTCATTGACCTACGGTCAAAATCTCAAGCCTCATTTTCGCGACCTCTAAAATCGCCCCGGCTACATGTTGCTGGCGAAGTACCACCCGAATTGTCCCCATTGGACGCCTTGAGGCTACAAAGCCAACTGCTGTCAAAGAAGCTTGAGGAGGAGAGTACGAAGCAAGGCAGGCGGATGAGCCGACTTCCTCCTCTGACTACCGAAAGCCCACTGGTTATTCAGGGAAGGTCTGATTACTTTCGCTCGCTATCGCACGATTCGGGGTCGGAAGATGGAGAGACCGCTGGGCTGCAGCTGTTTGGGCCTGGTCAAAAGCCCGATGTGGAGGACGATGTCAGCCAACGACCTGTGTCAGTACACCCAAGAATGAGCCGCATACCCCCAACTCCCGATGCATCGGTCCCCTTACCATCGCTACCTAATATGATGGTTTCATTGAGGAAAGAGCAAGGTGATGTGGAGGAAAGGGACAACTTTTTTGGAGTCGGCGCTCGGAGGGAGCAATCGCCTACACCTATCGAAAGGAGTTCTCATAATCCACCGATCGAGAGGCTTGAAAGATTAAACATCACTAGATCCGCTACACAGGAAAGCTTGCCCCAGCAATCACCAGTGTCGACCTATTCCATGGCTAGCTCCCCGGAAAAGCTCACCAAGATGAACTCATTCGAGGCAGCTGGTCTTCTCCCTCCACGTCCGTCGTTCTCCAAGCGATCTTCCAGTGTCATATCCTCTCAGGAATCAATAGATGGGGATGGCCTAAGCTCGCTGGGAACATCTATCCATTCGCAAGGCCCTCGCAAGTTCTCGACGAGCAGCGGCGTGCTTTCTCCGGGTCTCGGACCTGCTCAGCGATCACCTTCTATTGCTTCTGACACCTCCGCCCTACCACGCCCATCATTCAATTTTTCTCGACCCCTGAGTCGTGCAGGAACTCCGGTTCTTGACCCTCCAGTCCGCCAGGCATCTTCTGACAGCCAGGCGTCATTTCTGTTTGCCGATGACTCTGTCCACACTCCCGTCAGCATGACAGGCGATGGTTTTGATGGCAATGCCGACGATGGGAAGGGCGCCCCATCATATATTTATTCAAAGTTCACACTGCCTCGGGGCAAAGCTCTTCAACGATCTCCGGAGCTGGAAGAATCAGCGAGCTCTTCGTTTCCATTCTCAGTTGCAGGCCAGCCGCCGCCGTCTCCTCCAACAAGGCCGTCAAGCTCATCAGGAACAGCTCCGTTCGGAGAGTCTTACACGCGGCCATCATTCGAACCCAGCAAACTCAGCGCGGAAGTCTCTCGGCCAGCCCAGCAACCAACACCGGATCCCAGCCGACCGTCCGCGGACGGTGCTCGTCTTTCTGACGATGTTCCTAGGGGGAGAGCACTCACCTCCCCGCTTCACGATGCCGCAAGGGGAAAGACACCTATGTCTACCGCGACTAGTGACTCTGCCAGTACAATCAAGCCATCTCGCTCTCTACATTCCAATGCACCGACCATGACAGATCTATCCGCAGAAGAGCATGTAGAAAAGGCGGTTGAGCTGCACGAGAGTAATTCCTTGCAAGAATCGGCTTGGCACCTTCGGCACGCAGCAAAGCTCGAGCATCCCACAGGAATGCTCTTGTATGCCCTTGCCTGCAGACACGGCTGGGGGATGCGCCCTAACGCTAAAGAGGGGGTTGAGTGGCTGCGTAAGGCTGCCGAGTGTGCTAGCCTAGAGATTGCGGATGATGAGAATCGGAAGAAGGAGGGCAAAACTATCGACGTAGGTAGCCAGAAGACCCGGAAAGCCCAATTTGCCCTAAGCATCTATGAATTGGGCGTCAGCCACATGAACGGCTGGGGAATCGAGCAGGACAAGGCTCTCGCCTTGAGATGCTTTGAGATCGCTGGATGTAAGTCACCCCCCAAAAAATTCACCGAGTCATAACTAATAAACAACCAGCATGGGGCGACGTCGATGCTTTAACTGAAGCTGGTTTCTGCTATGCCCAAGGCATTGGGTGCAAGAAGGATCTGAAGAGGAGTGCCAAGTTCTATCGAGAGGCTGAGGCCAAGGGCATGAGCATGGTTGGCAACAGCTGGTGAGTTTGTATGGACGATTTTCGACCCCGGCATTTCTAACACTCGCTAGGATACACAAGCCAAAATACAATGACGATCCCGACTCACCTGACTCTAAGAAGAAGTCAAGGTCCAAGTCCAGGTCAAGAAAAGGGCTCTTCAGCAGAAAGGGCAAAGCATAACTCAACTTCGCAGCCTCCCCTGTCAGCGAGGCATCACGCTCGTATTCAACTTCTTTTCTTATATTCTTGACGATAATGACGACGCTGCACATACACCATGTCCATACCAATACCCCCGTTCCATATTTTGCTTGGAGTTTAGCGGCATTGCTTTGACTTCTGGCGAAGTGGTTGAAGACAAGGGCACTGGGAGATTTTGCCATTCTCCTCGCGGCATCTAATATTTCTTCTACCTGGGTGGGGATCTAACAGACTAAAAGTCCGGAATACCAGGCTTTCTTTTTGTCGTTTGTTTGTCATGTCGCGTTGGGTTGTACTAAAAAAAAAATGCGCGGTGATCTTGGGGTGGTGTACCCAAGGACTATTTTACTTCCGTGTGTGCATTGAATGGCTGGAGGTACTCATTGGAGTGGTACTTTTCTTGTCCTGTAGATATTTTTTCGGATGTCGCAGACCCAGGTGAGTAGCTGGGTGGGGGGCCGTCGAGTAGACTCTTTGAACTTTGAAAATACACATACAAAGACAGTTAAGTTTACAGGGTTTGACTATTCTCTTGAAATGTTGAGGGTTTTATGAATCAGGTAGCATGTTCATGTAGGCGAAATATGAATTCATCTGATCAACCGAAAACGTCGCGCAGGCAACGCAGAGAAACTGCTTTTCTCATGATTCGCATATTGTTACAAGAAGCTAGCTGGTCGTAACTTGACACCCCAATACTCCGTTGATCCTGTTTCCCATCTACGCATCCACCTCCATCTGATCCTCTCCGTCCGTAATACTAAGCTCCTCAATACTGACAAAGTTTCCGAGATCCTCCTTGCGGATAATCTTCTCGTTAAGCACGTTAGTAGTACCGCGATCAAACTTGTAGCTCCGCTGCTTAGCCGACCGCTCGTTGGGCTTGATGTAGTTCCGCAGCAGAGTTGTTTTATCAGCCGCGATGACGGCCACGTCGACGTTGCTGCCCGAGCCCAAATCGTTGAATATACCCGCTAGGATCGCGTCGCTGCAGAGCTTGACTGCGCCATCGCGGTCCAGGTTCGGTCGCCATTGCGTCTCAAACACAGACATGGCCGCGAGTGAACCTGAGCCCATGGTCACGTAGGGAAGTTTATCTGTCGAGCCGTGTGCATGCACCGTGAAGAGGTGGGTGCCAGTGGGATCAACCCCGGCCACAACGAGATACGCACCAATGTGGCCCTGGTAGCGGAAAAGGTGCTGCTTGAGTAGTGTCATGCATGTCACCACGCGTGGCTTGCGGCCAGTTGAAAGAGAGTGCAGCTCGAGCTGTGACGAGATGATGGCGGTGGTGAACTCGGTGTCAGCGGCGGTGCCGGCGCCTGCGCACCAGATGTTGGGGGAGATGTAGTGCAGCTTCTCGCAGTTCTTGTCGGCGACAATGGGACCCGAGGTGGCTCTTGTGTCGGCAGCAATCTGTAGGACGGCGGGGCCGGAAGGTTAGATGATTTGAAGGATCAAGAGGAAGAAACGCTTCGTGTGAGAGGGGAGACAACTCACCACGACGCCGCCGTCAAACAGACAACCGACAATTGTTGTTCCCGTGCTCGTCGCCTTGGGAAGAGGGACACCCCGTGCGTGTAGCGCCGCATTGCGGTTGTAGTTTGAGAAGTCGAAGCCCGGCATCGTGGATATCGTTTGGTGCTTTGCAGCGTCGGCGCAAGTTCAATCTGGGACCAGAAGCTGCGGGCCCCTGGGTGCTTGTACTGCCCACGGGATAGCTGTCTCGTTCGGGGTGTTTCGTAGCGGGTTACGTAGTGATCTGTGGTGGTCGGATCGGGGCTTTGCTGCTCTCGAGCTGATTACGGGGTTAAAGCTGCTTCTGGCTGTGATGAGGCAGCTGCCGATTGCCTGGGCCTCACGCTACGCTGCACGACGCGCCAGGGGGCTGCCTAGCTGACGGGCCCTAGTGGGCCTCTTGGCCCAAGCTCCTTACCACGTGATTTGGGCTGGCTCCAGTTGGCAGCTGCATGGGTGAAGGCTGCTGGCTGGGTCTCCACCGTAAAATTCACAGGCGCGTCTCCGAGAAGGCAGCTTTATTCTACCTCACCGCGACAACAAATTTAACAACTTTTCGCTTGCTACACGAGCAGTTTCCGTCTTATTGCAGCATCACGACCCATCTTGGTGCACAAGTCTTGGCCACCTTCCCACGAATTTCTCTTTAACGGCAACTGCGCGCTTCGGCTCAACCTTATCCCTACTTGCCTCTGCGAGAGTACGCCAATGCTGGTCAGACCTGGTTTATGAAGCTCGAGTCCTCTCTCCAAAGGCGGCCATCTTGCGTCGGTCATGGCTTTTAGTCTCGGTAACGTCGGTAACGCCATGGGCGGCAACGCTGCTGGAGGGGCAGGAGGACTGTCTCAGGGGCCCGATCTGGAGATCATCCAGACGGAAGTGCGCAATCCCTCGTCTCCTGGCCTGGAGATGTGCTGACGCTGTGTCTTTAGGGCCTTGGTTTTCTCGCACTCGCAGGCGAAGCCAAAGTTCAACTGACTTCGAAATGGAATCCTGCGCCGAAACCCACAGCATCTCTTCTCAGTATCGCTTCTCGAAAGGGTCTTGTTGCCGCTGCTGGACCCGAAGCCGTCAATGTTGCGACTACAGAATCCGTTCGAAAGGCCTTTGAGGCGCCGATGGAGGGTGGCAGCGAAATACGGCCTTTTGCTCCCCAGGCCAAGGTCCCGCTCCCCGTCCGTCTATCTCAGCTCAGCTTCACTGCCGACGAACAGTATTTAGTCTTTTCTGCCGAACAAGGTGGTGGTCTAGCGGTCCACGACGTCCAGGCCCTGACGCAGGGATCAACACAACCGGCTTTTGAGATGAGCACCAACGGCGAGACACTCCGAGCGTTGATTCCGAACCCCATGCCCGAATCGGCTGCTTTCTGTGCCCTTGTAACCGATAGTGGCAATCTTTACATGGCGAATCTTGCAGAGCGCAAGCTAGTGCCTAGTTCTAACGGGCCGGCACTCCGGTCTCAGGTCAGCTGTGCGGCATGGAGCACAAAAGGCAAGCAGCTGGTGGCGGGAATGGCGGACGGCAGCGTCTATCAAATGACACCCGACGGCACAGAGAAGGGCCACATCCCGAAACCTCCGAATCTGGGTGATCACCATGGCAAGTGACAGTATCTCGTCTATCCCTGAACCAGCTAACAAGGAAACAAGTTTCATCAATTGTGTGGCTGGAGAATAATGTGTTTCTCGTCGTTCACAATACTGCAAACGGGCAAGGTCCATCTGCCTACCATATCATCACCAGGCAGGCAGGCCCTGGCACCCCTCCAACATTTACTTTCCAGAAGCTCTCAGATCCCGTCGAGCCTTTCGCCAACGAGAAGGCTCCTCATATCACCATTCTCAGGATTAAGGATTTCCCTCCCAACATCCAGGATCTTCTTGTGGTCTCTTCAACTGCTTACGAGGGCATTGGGCTCTTCACCCGCTCCAAAACACCCCTTACAAGTGACAAACCGGCGGATTCCATCACCAATGTCTTCACAACAACCGAGTTCGCCGATGATTCTAAGCGTGCGCAACTCCCCATGAGCGAGGACTTGACAGATACCTTCCCTATTGGAAACGCCCTCGATTTGTCCAGCAAGAACAAGGTATACAAACCTATTCCCACAGATGAGATAGATGAATCGCCGGGCCCGCTCCCAGGTCTCTGGGTGCTCAACAACGAAGGAGTCTTGGCCTCGTGGTGGGTTGTTTACAACGAATCCATCAGGACAGGCACAACGTATCCAGGCATGGTGACCGGCGAGGCCAGCGCGGCAGCTACCCAGCCGGCCGTCTCGAGCACTCTGGCTCCCGCCTTTGTGGCGACTGCCAGCACTGCTGCTCCTTCAGTCTTCGGCACTTCAGCACTCGGCAAACCATTGTCCCCTTGGGCGGCAGCTGGTGGTGTGTCGCCGGGCTCAGCATTTGGCTCCAGCTCTTTTGCCAATACGCCTGCGCCGGCCCCTGCCTTTGGCTCTTCCACGTTTGGATCCAAGCCAGCGGCTCCAGCCTTTGGCCAGTCGTCTAGCCTGGGATTAGGCACCAAGGCCTCGCCGTGGCAGACTGGATCTACCAGTGGCGCGACACCGTCATTTGGCCAAACGGGACTCGGTTCTGTAAGCCCAAGTATTAATAAAGTGTTTGGCAGTGCCGTTCCGCGAGATTCCTCCCCAGCTTCGGGTGGGTTTGCAAGCTTTGCTAACAAATCCGGCTTCGGCTCGCTCGGTGGCTCAGGCGCAGCGGGATCGGGGAGCATATTTGGCTCCGGCTCGGCCTTGTCTAGTACGCCACAGGTGTCGATGGACACGTCGACCTCGTTCCCCCCTCCTAAGAAGGAGGCAATGCCTGCCTTTGGATCGTCTCCATTTGTACTCGGGACTACCTTTAAGGCTGACCCGAGCACAGCAGGTGATAACGGGAAACCTAAAGACAGTGCCAGTGGCTCCTTGTTTGGGGGCGCATTCGGTCTTTCGTTGAGCGATGCTGCGGAAAACCCGGCAGCGCCCGAAGCGAAGGACGAAGACATGGAGAGCACTCCTGCTCCAACCCCAGCCCAAGAAAACCCCAAGTCGATTTTCAGCCTCGAGTCTACAACGCCTACCACAACTCCTGCCCCGCAAAGGTTTGGGTTCGCGACAACGTCAGGACCCGCGCCAACATCTAACATATTTGGCACAAAACCTTTCGCTACGCCGTCGGTCACGAGTATCTTCTCAACCCCGAAGCCAGCCCCGGCTGCGGATGCTAAACCAAGCTCGTTCTCCCTCTTCGGAGCCCCGAAGATTAAGCAGGAGGATGAGGACAAGGAGAACCTTGCAAAGATTCCCGAGGCACCCATTCCCCCAGATACTACGAGTAAGGCGGTTTTCCCCCTTGGCGATTCTTCTTCATCTGCAGGTTCATCTTACTCACCAGAAACAGCCCCGAAAACGGCCGTGAAGACCAGTGTCCCCCTCAAACTCGGTGAAGCTAGGCCACCGCCAGATGACTCCTCCAAATCCAAGTCAAAGATTACGGACGCTGCGCCTTTGCCCCCTGACTTCATTACCAAGAAACCAAAAGCCGAAGAGGCTGCTCCTCTGCCCCCGGATTTCCTAGCCAAACCACTTCCCCAGAAAACCCCTGACGTCCCTGCGATCCCCGGCAGCCCTATACACTCAGAGGATGAGCCATCCGAAGGTGAGGGTGACATGTCAGAAGAGGTTGAAGAGGGAGATGACCACGGTGAGGAGGGCGAAGAGTCGGGTACCGAAGCTGCCAGCGAGGGAAGCGTTGTCGACGTCACCAAGGAAGACTTCAGTCTTACCACCGGATTTGTGAGCCAAACCCCTGGCTTCACACCCCAAAGCTCGTTCGGAAAACTCGGCGAAAGCTCATACTCGACCATCTCACGATCTGAAGTCGAACCGCCCCGCACCCTGTTCGGCGAGATCAACAAAAATGCCCCCCCTCTCTTTCCGAAGCCGATGCCCCAGAGTCCACGGTCGCCCAGTCCGGTCCGTGGCGCTGTTCGACCGAACTTGCCAAGGCCGCTCGAACCTCATCGGTCAGTTAGTGCCCCTGGAGTCGCTTCGCACCTTCTTGGCCGCCAGGCGCCGCTTGGAGCATCGAGTTTAGGGTTTGGCGCACCTCAGCGGCCAGTCCCTGTCGTGGATCCCAACGTCGAGATTCAGAGAAAGCTCGCGGCGAAGAAAGAGGCCGAGGAGCGTGCCCTTGTCGATCCAGAAGATGAAGGGATTCGGAGAATCCTACAGGCTCCAATTGAGCCGTCATTTGACATAGATGAATTCTTGACAGTTGATACGAAACTAGAGACAGTCGCGGCCTCAGGGCGAGAAGAAGTACCAGTCGCTTGCGAGACTTTGTGGCGAGATATCAACCGCATGATTGACAGGTTAGGCCTCAACTCAAGGTCGCTCCAATCTTTCATCAGTGGCCATACGGCCTTTGTCAGGCAAGGTGGCAGAGGTAAAGAGGACTTGGTGTTACCTGACGATTGGGTCCTCCTTGAAGCTGAGGAACTCGGTATCGTCATTGAGGACGAGCTCGCCCAAGACTTGGAGGAAGGGCGTGTGAAGGATGTTGAAGAGATTGAGGCTACCATAAAGTCACTGTTGCGCGACCTAGCGAAGCTCCGCGCTAAGGACGAGGACTTGCGCAAAGCCATACTGCCACATGTTGACCCCGATCAGATCTCGGTAACAAAATCCCTGCCGCTGAGCGCTGAGCAATCGTCACAGCAGAACGAGTTACGGAAAGTCTACGGCAGCTTCACAAAACTCCTTAGTGAAGCAGAACAAGCCTTAACATTGCTCAAGGCCAAGATTACGTCTGCAGGCGGCGCCTCGGGCAAGGCGCCCGTACCGACGGTGGAAGCCATCATTCGCACAATCAACAAAATGACGAGCATGGCGGAGAAGCGCAGTGGCGATATCGACGTCCTGGAGAACCAGATGCGCCGTCTTCGTCTTGGATCTGTCGGCTTAAACAGCAGCCCGGGCCCGAGCCGTAGCCGCGAGGGCTCGCCGTTTGCAACACCACAGAAACGGACTTCCATCTTTTCGCCCGACCGGCTGCGGGATTCCGTCATATCGACCCCCGGATCCTACGGGATACGGGGAACACCTCCGAGGAAGAAATTGACCATGTACAGTGGGGACGAGGTGGCGCCGGTGCAGCAGAAGCTGGCAAAGAGGAAGGCTACCCTGCGGCTGTTGAAGGAGAGTTTGGAGAAGGCCGGCCCCAATGTATCGAGACTAAGGGATGACGATTAGACAAGTTGAGATAGATAATGTACGGAGAGGCCTCCGATAATTCGTACATACCGTAGGTGCAAGTTTGTGAGCCGAAGCACATTATGAAGAATTGCAGAGACATGGAGCCCGTTTAGCGAGCATGGTAACGTACAACATGGGTAACGCGGGATTTGGCAAGAGTGGTGGGTATCGTTTCTGCGTGGAACAATGAGCGTAGATAGTTAATAATTGCTATTGCTGGAACTACTTGCAAGAGAAGTGAAGATGATTCAAAGCAGATAGTGCAATCCGGTTTTCAATAACAGTACGCCAGTCGCCAGGCGAACTTGGTTCTCGGAGCCGTTCCCTCCGTACCCCCTTGCCGCATCCAGCCATGTCCCCGCAAGGGGACGAGAGCCTCAGGTGTGGGTAAAAGACCACAACCAACGACGACTGCAAGTCCTCTTTATAGCTTTCTTTCTTTCTTATTTGTGAGGTATTAGCAGGAATTTGTCCGGATGAACTGGTTTGTCTTGGACTCACCCCGCATCACGCAGTCTATGTTGTTTGAAGGGCGAAGCAGAGCAAAACGGAAAGGGCGGGACACAAGGGGCTGTCTTTTGAATATTGATTTTATATATATCTAGGTATCTACCCCAAGCACCTATTTAGGTGCCTACCTGCTTGTTTCCGCTACTTGCCTACCCTGCGTGCTCTGGCCTTAAGTCGTTTCTCGTTGACAGTTGCATCAAGATGACGCTTATACTAATCAAGCTTTTCGTGGCACACGCCATCATAACAGCTTCCACCGCAACAGCAGATGTGCGTGACCTCCCCGTGACACGGAGCGGCTCAGTTCTCCTCCTCGGCGGCAAGCCATGGAAAGCGGTCGGTCCGAATGTCTACTGGCTGGGGTTGGACGAGAATGTTATCCCGCCAGCAGGCGAGCCGTTCTATGCGCGTACAAAGGCCAGTTATCCACGCCGAGAACGGACAACGGAGATCATGGCTGTTGTTAAAGCCATCGGGGGAACCATGATCCGAAGCCAGTATGCAAGCCGTTTTTTTTTTGCCCCTTCGCCAAGGCACTCTCCGTGGCGCTCAGGAAGGATATATGGCTAACTCTTGTCAGCACTCTAGGCGTCAGTACGGGCAACCCTCTCAGCTTGATGCCGACTGGTGGCAAGGTGAACGAGCAAGCTTTTGATGCTATTGACTGGGCGGTATGGCAAGCTCGGCAGTATGGGCTACGGTTGATGGTGCCACTGACTGACAATTTCGACTACTACCACGGTGGAAAATTCGACTTCCTTCGATGGAACGGTTTCGACCTCAACCGTGCTCGAGACGAGAAGAACCCGGCAGTGCAGAACTTCTACACCGATTCCAAGGTTGTGGATTCCTTCAAGGACTACATTCGTATCTTGATAACCCACAGAAACCCACTCACGAACTTGACGTATGCAGAGGATCCCACCATATTCGCCTACGAAACCGGAAACGAGCTGTGTGGGCCAGTTTGGAAGGACCAGAATGTCCCCGTGGAATGGATTCGTGAAATTGGGCGATATGTCAAAGAACTCGCACCGCAGAAGCTCTTCGTGGATGGCACGTACGGTGTAAACCAATCGCACCTAGCGATTGAAGAGGTCGACATTTTCTCAAACCACTATTATCCAATCAGTATCAATCTGCTAAAACAAGACATTGCACTAGGTGAGTCGCGGCCCTCTTCCGTTTTCTGACTGTGCACCGTGGCTCTTACGGTGGGGGTCATCGGAGCCAGCTCCGTGGGTGCTAAGAACGGCGTCATTAGTCGGCTCGGCCAACAAAACATATTTCGCCGGCGAGTACGCGTGGAACAGGCCAGGTTCGGGCGATTCCGGCCTCACAGCCTGGTTCAAAGAGATCGAGAGAAGCCCAGTCATCATCGGTGATATCTTCTGGTCACTGTTCGGGCATGATGTGCCAAACTGCGATGTGAGTAGTCAGGGGTGAGGGGCGAAGCCTGTGGCGTCTGCACCCACCCTCGTCGGTTAGAGAATTGTGCAGACTAGACTGACGCCTGGCCGTAGAAATTTGTCGAACACGAAGATGGCTTAACCATGCGTGCGTTACCGTTGACCCTTCTCCTCCCTTTTTTTTTTTTTTTTCCGGCGCTTCCGTGTCCGGCAACGGAGTGGTCTGTTTAGACCCGAAGGGCTGCACCGAGTCCATGCCACATTGCGCCTTTTTGATGCTGTCATTGCCATCCCGAACTGACGTTGCCGAACAGAGTATGGAAATGCTACCCACACAGCCCAAATCAAGCTGGTCAGGCAACACTTTCTCAAGATGAGCCAGGGAATATCCGTCAGCGTCACCGAAGAACTTCCGTCGGTGCCTTGTATGGCAGCCCTCGCCCCTCCCCCAGAGTCCTGAAGATTGTATCAGTAAAAGGAATGCAGCGCCGTTGGTGTAGTGTTAGGCAATGAGATGACGAGTTGGCAAACAAGTAGATGACCCTAACTTGCCGGGGTTCGTTTCCGATCCCCAACTACAATCCCGGCCGCCTGGATCGAACCCCTAGTCCGGTGATAACCTGCCATGTTAGGCTTGACATGCACGCATGACCTGGGAAACGCGCATTTCCCAAGTGCTCGGCGGACTGAGTGATTGGAGGAAGACTTGAGGGGAAACATGCGGACCGCTGACACCTTCATCCGCCTCGGTTTATTCTTCAAGCCATGACCCGCTGAGGTCGATGAGAGTCGGCACTGTCACACGACGCCGGCTGACTTGATAGGTTGTCTCCATGGTATGCCGCCTCCGACGGTGGCAAGTGTTTTCGGGCTGGGTGGCCCCGTCAGAGTACGCCCCTGTGGACCCGTGTTCATGTGTCCTTCAGGTGACATCCTTCAAGTCTCCCATTATGTCGATAAACTCTGGATCGCCCGCTCCTCAACCCGCCGACCAGCTCCTTCGAATTTGCCTTGTAATAGCTGGTCGGCACCATGGATGAAGTGGGAGGCTATAACATTTCCTGCCTTGAATGCCCGTAGGCGGAAGCAGAAGGTAATATCTGATGACACTGCGGCAGCCTGTCGTCGGTAGAGGTCATGTTTGACATTCTTGATCTAGTGCAACCGTCAGTTTCCCTGCGTCCATTGCCTCAAGAGGGGCGTGGCCCACCTCTGCCACTTTGTTAGATCGCCAGGATCAGTAAGCACGAGTGACGCGAGTACTGATGACTTTTCACCCTGGTATGCTTGGCAATCCGAAACGCACTGCCGCCGTTCCAATTGTTGACTTGTCCCCATCATCTTGAGACGTCTAAACCTGAATAGCAAGGGAAGGAAGCGAAGTCTAGACGACGGACTGCCAGCCCAACCAGTTGAGCTCGACGACGCCGAAAACTCTCCCTTCGACGCGAGCGATGCTTTAAATGCTCTCGGCTACATGCCTCATACCCATAATTTCGTTCTAGGCCGGGATAAAAATTCTGAGGTAACCCCAGGCAAAGAGCCTCTGTCGTCTCTGGACGGTGATTAAAAAGAACCTAGCAGTTCAATAAGGTCCCCTTCGTGGAAACAGAGGAGGCGAGTCCATCTGAAGAGCTCAAAGTTGCGTTAGCGAAGGTACCCTCCAAGCCGCAGGCAGGTATTGTAGTTCCATCTCGTTGCCGACGGAACTTCTAGCCCGCTCACTCGTGATCAGACATCCTTGTTGATAACTGGCTCAATGGCGCCAACCACCAGCACCATGTCCTCTACCCGCCACAGTTCAAAAGCGAATTCGAGGCTTGGTGGGTTGTTCCCGCCAACAGTCAGACAGCAGAGATCACAAGCTTGATCTTGCGTGTTTGCGCCTGTTCGGCTCTGTTCCTCACCAAGGACAACAACAGTGCTAGACTGGAGGAGGAGCTCCAGGAAGATGCCTGGCATTCGCCAATCGCATGCATAATGCGGCCGAGACCTTGAGTACCACTATCCAACATGGGAAAGGTGGTTTGCCCCATGTCCAGCAGCTGTTTCTGACTGCCTTCTGGCTCAAGTCGGCGGAGAAATGGATAGAGGCTTGGTATGCCCTGAACGCGGCGATTCGGGCTACGTGTGAGATTGGTAGGTTCAACCTCCGCCCCGAGATCCACGTTCCCATGTTGTTTCTGACACCATCTAGGCCTTCATCGAGATTCCTCGTCCGATGGTATGCCTGACTTTGACCGTGAGATGAGGTGGCATGTCTGGTGTGTTCTATATCTTTGGGATTTGTAAGTGAGCCTGACTGGGAGTAGACAGCGATCTTGACTACCGTCAAGAGCCCTAAGTTCCATGTTGTCTCGCCCGATGATTGTCAACAGTGCCGACTACGCGTTCGAGATGCCGACCTCGATGTTAGAATTTGACCCAGCTAAGCCGTGTCAGCCATCGCCATTTCGCCACATGATACTGCACTACCAGCTTTGTGTTAGCCTAGCAAAGGCGATTTCCAGCGTTGCGGCCAACAGTCTGAGCACTGAGTTGGCACCGCGGATGCGACATGCGGTAAAGGGGTGGCTGGCTTGTCTCCCAGATGAATACGCTGCGAACAACCCGGACACCAAGTGGGATAACGAGTATGACTGGGTCGTATTCCAGCACCGCTATCTCCAATTGATCGCCTATATGTCCCTGTTTGTGCCGCTCAAGCCCTACGTCACACGAAGCTCTGAGAGGCCATTGTCGGCACTCGAAGACGACCTTCAGAGAACTGGCGTTCAGGCAGCTTTGGACCTCATGAAGGTATCCTGGGACCTTTTCGAGAACGTTGCGTCAACGGGAGCTAAGTTCCACTACTCGGTGTTCTGCATATTCGATACCACGACCGTTCTCTGTTCCGCCTTCGTCCACGACTAGGCTCGCAGCCTTCCGCAAGTGACAGCGGCATTGTGAGGAATACATCACGCCAGGCCTAAGACTCGCCGCTGGGCCAGTTAATCTCAGGCGTAGAAACCCGACAGGCAGGTAATGCGAACACAACAGTCATGGGACTGTTGACGTATTCTTCGTTGGGTAATCAGGGGCCATACCAAGGGACCATTTCTGACTCCTTCATACCCGAGGGCTCGCCAGTGTCGCCAGACAACGTGCAAAAGTTGTGTCTTAGGTATGGAGGTCTACAGGCAATGTCTGGTGGTTAGATGGAGCAGGGCGACTGGGGATGGCAGCTTGTAGACACACATTCTGGCGCTGAAGATTCCAGCCTTGTCGCTTCGGAGCCAGCCATGCCAACTGTGTTGGAGTGCTGGGATTGGCAAGGCCTTGACCTTGGCCACCCAGGACAGTGGCACGACTCTCCTTTCGCCTTGTGAAGACAGGAGCTGGCTAGATGGAGTTTCCTTTAGTTCGGGAGTTGACGACGACGACGTGGGAGTGTGGGGCCTAGTGAGTTAAAAATTGGAACAGCTGACCAGGGCATCAAGATGAAAAGTGCGAGGGCGCAGTCGTAAGTTGTGACAAAAGTGCTGTAGGGGGGAAAATCGCGAGAGGAATCTAGGGGGAACCAAGAAGACTGAATTGTGAGAAGGAATTGGGACGAACCACCTACGGAAATACATCTACGAAGTAGAGTCAGGTAGTCGAATGATTTGAATTGGTCTAGGCCTGTGCTTCGACGTCCAGGCCATTAGGAGCGCGCTGATCCCAAAAACTTGATCGTCTTACGTCGGTCGATGCCCGAAAACCTTCGGGATTCCTCCCCGAGTGAGCAGTCCCAAGTCTTGGCAGTTGAGACAAGACAGCGTCTCGAGTGCAAGCCGCTGCAGAATTCCAGATTCGAGCTCGGGGTAAGGGTCTGGCCAGAGCTGGCTGTTCGCCACGTGTGATCAGGCCATTCTCGGAACATGATGGACGTAAGTGCTGTTCATTGGTAGTCAAGCAATCAAGGTAGTCGGGTTCTTGTCGCCACCGCGTGCGGTATCACAACGCGTGGGTGGACAGAGCGGGTGAACACAGCTTCTCGCGTGCGACAAGTCCACCGAAGAATTTCGACAGAAACATGCTGAGAGGTGGAGCAAAGAACTGGTTCATTCGACGTGAACATTGCACTGCGTAGATTTGAAAGTTGCATTCCGCACCGCTCCGTTGTGATTGCTGGAGTACAGAAGAGGTAACGGGGGTGCGTTTCCTGCTGATGGGACCGCACTAGGGCGCCTAACTATCGGTTCGACTATTTTGCCGTGAACTACACTGAAAAATGTCGAGCCCGTTTCTACTACGGGAGTGGATATAGAATTCAAGACCATGGTGTGAAAATTTAGGCCCAAGTCTTTGAAAAGTAGGACCTAAATATTAGATTGACTCTCAACCAGCCTCCCGTCTCGGAGGGACTGGATACAAGTTCAACCCCTCAACCTAAGGCTGTTCAACCTCTCCTACCAAAGCTTGGCGCGCTCAAGCTTCATCGTTTTTTTCACCACAGAGTAAAGAGTTCAACGAAAATTTAGCCACTAGTAGGGTAAGGTCATTCCCCCTGTTAACCATGTCGGATTTTCCGCTTCAAAATCGTTATTTTCGGTACAAAACGCTGGGCTTTGGGGTTTGCACTGTGGATCCCGTCCGAATCCATGAGCTAACAGTCTTTGAGGACTTGTGCTGTAACCACAAGTCTGGTCTCTACTCGGCCGACAAAAGGTCTCTCAATTCCCAGCCATTCGCTGTGTGCTCTCATTTCTCAGCTGCAGTTGGCTGGTTTCAAGTCTGCGCCATGGTCCCGCGGAACACAATCTCCGTGTTTGGCGTGGTTACCCAGGCGTTCACAGTTCTAGCCACGAGCAGCCGAGGCACCGGCTTCAGGACTGCTGCGATTCTCGTTGACTCGCCAAGGCGACTCCACAGTGCTAGATCTCGGCCTGATTCACACACAAGACTAACACAACCATCCATCAAATACGCGGTGACGACAAGAGCAGCGGAACACTTCTGCACATCTTCATCCAGTCGAGCTGATATGGATAAAAATTCTGGCCAGAATGGAAATGGCGCCTGGATCGGGAGTGCGGGAGCTGGCGGCATCGATCTCAGGAGTAAGTGTTGCGGGCTCGCGCATTCAATGACATTCCCGCCCATGCTGGTCGTAAACTGACGGGCAGTGGAGGCGACACCATGACAACACCCACGGCTTCGATGCTTGCTGCTATCCAAGCGTGTTCGCTGTTGGACGATGTGTTTCAGGAGGACATTACAACCCAGGACCTCGAGGCGCACTGCGCTACTCTATGCGGTAAACAAGATGGGCTGTTTGTTCTCTCTGGGACCATGGGGAATCAACTCGCTCTGAGATCACTTCTGACCCAGCCACCTCATGGTGTCGTATGCGATCGCCGCTCTCACATTGTCAAGTATGAGGCTGGAGGGTGAGTGCTCAGCCAACAGCCTTAGAGTCTAGCGAGCTTACCAGCCCTCCACAGTGTCTCTTCGTTGACCGGTGCTATGGTCAAGGCCATAGTTCCCGCCAATGGGGTCTACCTTACCCTGGAGGACATTAGGGCCAATGTGTACCTAGATGACGACGTGCATACTTGTCCTACCCGTGTCATCAGCCTTGAGAACACCCTCAACGGCATGGTTATGCCACTGGTGGAGGTGCAGCGTATTTCAGCATTTGCTCGTGAAAACGGAGTGAAAATGCATTGCGACGGTGCGCGTTTGTGGGAGGCAGCAGCTTCGGGCGCTGGCACTCTGGTAGAATTCGCAGCCTGCTTCGACACTGTCAGCCTTTGCTTCTCCAAGGGTCTCGGCGCGCCCATCGGCAGTATGTTGGTGGGCGATAAGGCTACTATCAAGCACGCCCGCTGGGTGCGCAAATCACTCGGTGGCGGCTTAAGACAAGCCGGCGTGGTCACGGCAGCTGCAAGGGTCGCAGTTGAAGAAACCTTTGGCAAAGGCCCCAACGGCGAGGGAGGCCTCTTACGGGAGAGTCATGGTCTAGCAAAAGAAATTGCTAAGATGTGGACCGATATGGGCGGCAAACTCTTCCACCCCGTAGACACCAACATGGTGTGGCTTGATCTCAACGACGCCAAATGCACATCAGACAGGATTCACAAGCTCGGGGCAGAGGCTGGTCTGAAGTTGTACCACAATCGCTTGGTAATCCACTATCAGATCTACCAGAACCGTGAGTTTGTCGTACCTAAGCTTCAGAGTATCTTTAGGGCCATCTTTGACGAGAAGTCGAAGAACGAGGCAGTTTTCGACGGCGCGAGTGGTGAGCGGTCAATGTATCAGAGTCGGTAGAGCCTGGCTTCGTTTTTTTTTTTCATTCTTCTTCGGTGGTGGATGCACGTGGTAAATCTGTGGCCACGGCGAACAGTGAAGTTTGCCAGAGCACTTGTGCCTTGCCAATTCGTTGTTCCAAAACTGGTCGGAAGCAATTCATTCCCAATTGAGGGTATTCGTGGACATGAACAGAGCCGGATGGTCAGTGTCATTGGCGGTGAAGAGCGGCGGTGGTGACCTATCACAACCTGACCTTTTAGTAGCTACAGCATTGAACAGGTTCCCCGTGAATACCACAGCACATGGTAGTAGAAATCGGTTCGACTCTTTTTGCTGTGATCTTCACCGAAGATGTCGGACCCATTTTTACTACCACGTGCACAGTAAGGCCCGACTAACAAAGAAGCTTTATCCTGGAGGCCGGGGCATGACGAATCGAAGAGGCTTGGTGGTGCTCAGCGACGTATGTCAAGACGTCAAAACGCCCAAAACTACAACACCACAAAAGCCAAGAAAGAATAATCCCGCTCGTGACATCTTCCATCGCAGGGTTTGGTGCAGCTGATGGACGGGTGCCACGGAAGGAACCATCTGCCCTTGTTCTTACCCCTCTTCCGCAGCAATTCTGCCCCGCACCAAACATCCTTCCTGCTACTGGCTGCCTGACGTCACTCAGCCCACGGCGAATCACAGCACTACCAGTGAGTGCTTCCGCACGGCTCTATGCCGGAGCTACTGATGGCGGCGAATGCGGGGAAAACGTCTGTGGAGACAATGGGGAACCTTCTGCTGCTTCTTTAATTGTCAGCCGCGACTGAATGGTGCGTGCAGCCCGCCTGCATCGGGCGGCTGCGTTGTAGCCATATGGGAAGGTAGGACCGAACGGTCGTCATTGCTGCTCCATGAAAATCGTGGAGTCCGCCTCGAGATTCTCGTCGCGGAATTTTCTCCGCGAGGCTCGGGCTAATTCGGCAAATTGCTTACTCAACCATTTCCAGTCAATTGCATTTTTTTCTTCTGGAAATTGGGGAAGAATGGGGCAGGGGAACGGCCGATCATTCCTCGCGGCCCAGAGTCTGGGGAGGCGACTCGATGGAAAACTGGAACGCGCCATGCCGTCGAACAAGGCACAACCTGGAAATCCGGGGGATCAGCGAACCCTGGTGAGTGTCGAGTTCCTGGAATAACGGGGGACTGTAATGGCTGCTGCGATTGTCTCCGCGCCCTGCAGCTCTGCCGGGGAACGACAGCTTCCCATCCGAGCCAGCTTTCCAAGCTTCCCCTTCTTCCCGCCCTCCTCCTGCCTAATATGTGGATAGCACGGGATACCTTCACTCGGCGGTCCGGCCTGTTTTTCTTTGGCACCAGCCCAGGCCCGTTCGTTTATTAGACGCACCTCAATTTGCCCACCCCTCTTCCGAAGTTCCATGGGATATCTAAAATCTTCTTTCATCCATCCCCATTCTTACCAGTCCCCTTCCGCCTCCCCGGACCTCTCTTCGCCAGGAGGGATCGCTCCCACACCCCAAGCGCATCTCGGTAAACTTCTACCATGGCACTACACTCCCTTGTAGCGATAGCGGCGGCGCTGGCCGCGCTCGTCTCAACTACGGCAGCCATCTACACCAATGGATCGGTGATAGCTCCATGTGACTCCCCGTTGTACTGCCAGGGAGAGGTACTGAAGGCGATCGAGCTCGCTCGGCCCTTCTCTGACTCCAAGACATTTGTTGACATGTAGGTTGAGTAGTCACGGACGGGGAGCGGCGAAGCCGAGTGAGACACGGTTCAGGTCACTTACATAGGTGTACACAGGCCGACCACCAAGCCAGTCAACGAGGTTCTTGCCGCCTTCAGTAAGCTCAAGCAGCCGCTGAGCAACAATTCGGAGCTCAATGCCTTCCTTGCCGCCAACTTTGCCCCCGCCGGGGGTGAGCTTGAGGAAGTTCCTCCAGAGGAGCTGCAAACCAGTGCTATGTTCCTGGAAAAGGTGGACGACGTTGTCATCCGCGAGTTCACCGAAGCCGTCATCAAGATCTGGCCTGACCTCACTAGGCGCTATGCAGGCGGCGGGAACTGCACTGAGTGTGCCAACAGCTTTATCCCGGTGAATCGTACCTTCGTGGTTGCTGGTGGGCGGTTCCGTGAGCCATATTACTGGGATTCGTATTGGATCATCGAGGGCCTTCTCCGCACGGGAGGTGCCTTCACGCAGATCTCGAGGAACATCATTGAAAACTTCCTGGATTTTGTCGATACTATCGGCTTTGTGCCCAATGGGGCGAGGTTGTACTACCTGAACCGATCCCAACCTCCACTCCTGACGGAGATGGTCCGGATCTATGTTCAGCATACAAATGATACGAGCGTTCTCCAACGCGCGGTCCCACTTCTTATCAAGGAGTACAATTTCTGGATCAACAACCGTAGCGTTACTACCGCTGGGAGGGACGGGAAGGCGTATACTCTCCAAAGGTAAGCTTGTTCAGACCATCCCTACTCACGTTAGTCCGGCGCGTTAACTCATACGCTGGCAGGTATTCAGTCAACAACAACCAGCCCCGTCCAGAGTCCTACAGGGAAGATTATAACACGGCCACCAACAAGTCCTATTACGCCGCGTCTGGTATAATTTACCCCGAGACTGCTCGTTTGAATGAGTCAGAGGTTGGTGCCGTGTATGCCAACCTTGCAACAGGCGCAGAATCAGGTTGGGATTACGGTACGCGCTTCCTCTCACGCCCAAACGACGCGCTCAACGATGTGTACTTCCCCTTGCGGTATCTCAAAGTACGCGATCTTATTCCGGTTGACCTGAACGCCATCCTGTACCAGAACGAGGTCACCATTGCTTCCTTTCTCGAACTACAAGGCAACAAGACCGGCGCTAAAGCTTGGTTGGATCTCGCGGAGGCTCGATCTCAAGCTATACACGCGGTGCTGTGGAACGAGACGTTATTCTCATATTTCGACTACAATCTTACCAGCAGCTCTCACTTTGCATTCGTCCCGTTAGACGCTGACGCCACTCCAGCGGAGCGAGCCGCCGCCCCGGGGAATAGCCAAGTGCTCTTCCACATTGCCCAGCTCTATCCCTTCTGGACTGGCGCCGCCCGCCCCGAGCTCAAGAACAATCCTCTTGCTGTGCGTCGGGCCTATTCCCGCGTTGCGAGCATGCTCGAAGAAAAGGCTGGCGGTATTCCGGCTACCAACTTCAAGACGGGCCAGCAGTGGGATGAACCTAACGTCTGGCCTTGCTTGCAGCATGTCCTGATGGAAGGACTGCGACGTACGCCACCCACATATGGGACAAGTGATCCCTCCTACGTGGCCGTACAAGATCTAGCTCTTCGCCTCGCACAGCGCTATCTCGATTCGACCTTCTGCACTTGGTACGCCACCGGTGGTTCAACAAGCGCGACACCCAAGCTCGCCGGACTTGGTAGCCAGGCCGTCGGTATCATGTTTGAGAAGTACGGTGATAATGCTACCAACGTGGCGGGCAGTGGTGGCGAATACGAGGTCGTTGAGGGCTTCGGCTGGACTAACGGAGTTCTCATCTGGGCTGTTGACACATTTGGAAACAAGCTCCGTCGCCCGAACTGCGGGGATATCAAGCCGGCGCATGTAGGCAAGCGTGCCAACATGGAGAGGAGGGCTGTCGAGCTGGATCGCTGGGATGCAGGATGGGTGAAGCGTTTTGGAAAGCGCGCCTTGGATTGAGGCGGCCTCACATTTTGGGTAATCTAGCAAGGCTTGGTTGAGATGGCGACATGAACTGACGGACTGACTGATCAATTGGCTTATTGTTCGGGGTTTGGAGGGGAAAACGGAACGGATCGAAACAGGAAGGACGGGACGATCCATGACACGACGACATGATTTTGGTCTCTTCGCACTCATTCTCTTTCTCAATGAGAATGTTTTTTATGTGTTCATTTCTTAATACTTAGTATAAGGTACGGTACCTGCGGGAATGCTTCTCGTTCTCTTTGGGATGGGGTGGTTATCTCCCGTTTTCAGGATTAGCTGATGCAGTATTGGATGAAATTGAATACTTGAAGGTAACTGCAATATCTGATAGGCTGATGGGGAATGATGAGCTATGCGTGATTTTCCGCCATGTGGGCTGCAGAGCTGATGGGCCTATTTTGAAGCAGGAATACAAGATAGCTATGGAAAGCACATGCCTCACGCATGACTTGTTAGTCAGTTCATTGAAAATCAATGCTTGTATTGGCTGTCACACGGTGATGCTGCACCAACTAAACGCCCCAAAACCAACCGGGACCTAAACGCCGATTCTCATACAATCATGCTGGTGAACAAACTTGTTCCTGTCAACACCGCTGTCCCAACGCCAACAAACACGCTCAACACACACTCTCCCTGACTGATCTTCTGGTCATAACAGAGCAAGGCATTGGGCTTCCCTCTCATACTTTGGCCGTAACAGAAGCGACCCTTATCTCTTCCTCCTGCTTCACCCTCTGTGAGGTCTCCCGCCTGGTCTTGATTTTGAGCTCACGCCTGGTAACCCTCCGCGGAGTCTCTGACCGCCTCGGGCCCCGTCTCGGTGGTTTGGATCGCGCGCCACTGCCCTCCTAGGGCTCGAGATGGGACCATTCGGGAATCGCTTTGATCTGCTGCCACATAAACTTCTCGAGCTTATTGGCGCACTTGGCATAGGGGGTGCTCTCGTTATTATACTTGCGACAGTTGTCGAAAACGAGACGCGCGTCACGGATGAAGTCCTCGGGTGTCGCGTATTGGTCGGCTTCGAGTTTAGATTCCATTGTTGACAGGTCCATAGGCTCCTTGATGACGTCATAGTAGTCAGCGACGTCGTCCTTGTTGACGGGCACCAAGAATGGCCAGCTGCTCTGGTGATTCTGCAGGTCGTTGAGCAGGTGTAGAAGCTGGTTGTAGTTAGGTCCGTGACGCGGTTGCCGAGCGAGCTCATCCATGTCGGGTGACCAGCCTGAGGCGCGGATGGCTTCAATGGAAAGAGGATCGATGGGCGTAACGCCGCTCTTCCATTGTTTGGGCGGCTGGTGGATGATGTGCGATTTAGAGAATGCGCGGATCTTGGCCTGTACACACTCCCGTTGCTTCAGCAGCATCCGCCCCATCTCAAGGTAGCGTATCCGTGGCAGCATCGAGCACTGCATGATGGTTCCGCCTTCATAGTCCTTTATGTAGCCCATCCAGACCGACTTGTCGAGCGTGATCTCTTTTGTGAACCCTTGCTTTTTGAAGTAGCCAATAGCATAATTATCGGCATACGTCAAAAAGTGCATGACGTCCGATGTAGCCTTGACATAGTCCTTGAGATGTGACATTAGATGGGCGCCGTATCCCTTGACTTGCTGGTCTGAGGAAATGGCGCAAAATACAATCTCTGCAAACTTCCGACCTTTGAAGGGCCGGTATGTAATGCCTCCGACCACTTCCAGCGGTTTCTTCACTATAGCAATCGACAGGTGGGTACGGTCGTAAACGAGGCGGGCGATGTAGTCCTTGGGCATCTTAGGCAGCTGTTTTTGGAAGATGCACTTCAGGCCAGTGAGGATGATGAGACTCTCGCGCTCATTATCGTTGTTGACCACGCGGAACTCGATCTCGCCATTGCGCTCTTCGATAACGGCAGGCTGCGGGGCTGTTAGGGGGGTGCGAGGCGCGATGGGTAGCAACTGTGCGGATGGGTCGGCTCACCTTCTCAGGGAACGGAATTGCTGGTGGTTTCCGGGGTTTGGTCTCTGGCTCGGCCGATTCATTGTGCTTGACGCGCTTCGAGGCTGTCGGCGAGGAGGGCTCCTCTGTTGCCTTGCGCTTTCCGTCTGCGCCGCTTAGGTTAGCGATATCTCTCACGGAAAGCCCGATAAAACGTCGTGCTTAGGTCATAGGGACAGTAAGAAACTACGCGAAAATGGAATACTTGCTCTCGTCCTTCATCTTGATGGCGTTGAGCGACACCGCGAATGTCGGCAGCGTCGTGTGGTGATCTCGAAGTGGAGCGCGCACAGCGGCGATGTTCCCGTAGCGGCGATGTTCCCGTTGAAAGAGGTGGGGCTGAGACTAGGGGCTGTGGCGGTATAGACCCACTTGAAACTGAGCGGCACTAAGCCCTTTTCAGCTTCGAACACGTCGAGCTGTCTTCTGGAGATGCAGAAGCAGACATCGACCGTCGACACTTGACGGCATTGACAGCCACAACTGCAACAAACCCAAGCGTCAATTGATCCCCGAGTTCCCGATACGATTTCCGATTTTGTATCTGCAGCGCAGCACATGGATTCATCACTTCATGAGGTCTGGCAAGCCGCATCTGGCAGGCCATTTGTCCCCGCGGTGGGCAAGGACAGCCAAATCTTTCTCGCCTTCTTGCTGGTGATTTTGGGTTTGGGATTGAGTGGCACTTTTACCTTGAGTGCGTCCATCCTATGCCCATCTACTGGAAACTTCTCACACACGAGTCTAGACCGGTCGTTTGCGAACCTCCCTCTCATCGGTATTCCTGCTTCACTCGCACTTGCGTATGTCTCCCAAACACCATTCATCTCGATGCACACAGCGACTAACGCTGCATACTAGGTTCGGCGTAGTATACATGTTCTGCGCAGTCGGGGTTTACGTCTAGATACCCAAAACAAGAGCTCGGTCCGAACTGTACCATTAGAACAAAAGCATACGATTTTCCACTTTCCAATCCTCGCATTCTTGAGATTTTGATTCGAATTCTGGTGTCTCCAGTCAGCTATCCCGTCATGGAGTCCTCGCCGAATCCAGTCCCTGCCCCTCCTCTCTTTCGCGCAGTTGCCAGTTCTACCCGACCCCTCTACCAACTTCTCAAGTCAATTGGGTTCACCAATAAAGTACATGTCGAGATCACGGAAAATGGGCTTCGATTTGCTGCTGACCACGCTCGCGTGATGCAGGGTGGGTTGTTCCGAGGGTGTTTCGAACTCATGAGCTGATTGATTGCCCAGGAGTCGCTCATTGGAACAAAAACCTCTTTACAAGCTATATCACTAACCTCCCCCAATCCGATGAGGAGGGTGAGGATGAAGCTGCAACCCCAAGCTTCCAAATCTCTCTGTCTGCCCTTCTCGAAACACTGCAAATTTTTGGTGCCACTGACGCCGCTGCCCGGCAAGCCAAGGCCGATGTGGATCCCTACCGCAGCAACCTTCGTAACTACCGGTCCGATGCCTTCAGCAACCAGACACTTGGCATGTCAGGCACTTGTTCCTTATCTTATTCTCTAGAGGGCGAGGCATTTAGTGTTGTTCTCGAAGAAGCTGGAGTGAAGACGACCTGCAACCTTACCACCTACGTCCCCGAAGTCCCTGACGACATCCCGTTCGACATCGATGAGCTGTCATTCAAGATCATCACACAGGCACGCGTACTGCTCGAGGCTCTAGGAGAGATTGCCCCTGCTCAACCCGAAAAGCTAACCATATCTACATGTCGTCGGGAGCCTTATCTACGGCTGTCAAGCACAGGGGCGCTCGGCTCGTCAAGCGTCGACTTTGCCAAGGGACGCGACCTGCTCGAGACCTTTTCAGTGCGTGATGCGCGCTGGCGCCAGACATTCAAGTTCGACATGATCAAGGCGGCTACTGAAGCCATGCGCATTGCAAGCAAAGTCAGTTTGAGGGGAGATCGCCAGGGCGTGCTCAGCATGCAGTTCATGGTGGAAGTGGAAGGAGCAGGGTTGAGCTTCTTAGACTTCCGCTTTGTCCCATATGCGGAGAATGATGATGACTACGAAGATGAGGAAGACGAGGAGGCGGAAAGTAGGGGTGTTTACGAAGAGGAACTCTAATGCGTCGGTGAGGTCAATGATAATAACTGCAGGGTACGAGATCAACTCATCTTCAGCTTTGTGCTCCACACTATCTTCCTTAAAGATACTATCTCACAATCAATCGGAAATTCTAGACTAAGCGCAGTTTCGACCTGTCGTGTGCTTCGCGTGTGAATGAAACCACTCCGTGATATGCCCTGAAATATAGCACCAAGTCCCGCTAGTTCTGCAGAGCCTTCTCTCCTCCGAGCTTCATCTTCAAACCCCTTCTGTGGCCCTGGTCGTCGGATCTTCGAGAAGTGATATGGCTACTGAACCGCAAAACCTCGAAGCCAATTACAAGAATTCTTGCCCGAATACTAAGCGGCAGAGCTTCCAGTGGAAACGCCAAGAAGAACCAGCCCTGACACGACAGCGACCTTCAGCCCTGTGGCCTCACTAGCGAGAACCTCTGAGAGTTGAAGCGCATGTCTTCACTTCGAATGGCATTGGTAAGAAATTTGACACCATCACCCACAGAACGTTAGGCGACCGGGGTGGCGGACAGTATATTCCAAAGCGGTAGATGTTGGTATCGTCCTCGCCGTATCTCAAACTAGCCCCTTTAACACCGCTGCGCACTCTTACTTTATGGATACTTTGAAGGAGACCCTAGAATCCAGTAATACTCCAACTTCTTCCGCCTGGTGGCATCGAGAGGCTCCTACCGCTGGCAGAGATGGATCGAATACTATAACACGGTTCCCGTCTCTCACCCTGATCGGACCACTTTTCCATCGGGGTGATACATTCTTGGACGACCGGAGTGGAGCACGACGGCCCAGTTACCGCATCCCTGACAAGACCAACTTTGATTTTGGCCGAAGGAGATTGTGGACGATGTATTACGCATTTTCCCTGGTTGCTCTCGAGCGCCAGATGCAGCGTCAAAGTTACCGTCTTCTTGTTTTTCTTTTCCTGTGTCTCGTCTCATATTTTTCTGTTCACGACAACGTTTGAACTATCTTCGTAGTACAACGTTCAAAACACCTCAGTGTGCAACAATGTTCAAACTGCTGACTAGTAGTACTACCTATTACTCTGGTTTGTTCCTCGTGTATTTCTCTTTGTTTCTGCCAAGCCATGTCTTACCCTGACGTACCGTACCTATCCTATTTCACCGTGCTCTAGAGAGAATCTGACCCCTTTTGCTCAAACCCTTTTTACTTACCCTTTTCCATCGCCAACAGCGCCAGAACAAAAAAGAAATACATCGCACCATCCCTCATATAACACAATTCACATCAAATCTGGCCCAAGTACTAAACCAAGACCGAAACACTAATACAAGCCTAAATCCAACTCATAACAAGCCCAAACCCAAACAGAACTTCAGCTCCCGACCCCCGTGCACTAGAAGCCCACTAAACTATACGATACTACCTCACCAACCCCCCCCCCTCTCCATTCTCAGCTCCCAGTTTGATATCCCCAGTAGCGAGCGGCCCGCCAGACTATACTCGCTAACCCGGCCCGCTAGCAATTTGCACAAGTAAACAATAGGTTTGGTCAAGTCTTAGCTGACATATATAACTCTAGTGTATGAATATAAACGCCCTCGCTCGGGCGTGACACAGTGGATTTATTGTCTTGGGGACTCAGCTCTTCAAAGCATGAGTGGCCGCCTTACGCTTGAAGCTATGTTGTCCTACTTCCGAAGTTGAGTGAAGTGGCCAAGGTGCCAAGAGGTGTCATTCCTCCTCCCCTCCCCTTCCGGACCCGGAGGTAGCTTCTCCAGGAGGGGGTTGGTGTACGGAGTAGTGTACATCACCTGGAAAAGTTGAAGCCAATTCCCATTCTCCGATCCGGATTGTGCTCGCCCACTCACACCAGACGCCACAGGGAATTGGTCTGCTAAGTTGGCTTTTAGGCAGCGAAGATAAGTGGGTACCAGCCCGCACTTGTTTTTGTTTCTCTCCTTTTTGTTGCTTTGCCCTCATAACTTTTTCCCTCACACCACCATCCAAAGGTCACGGAACCAACACTACACACCAAACCAGAAAATGACTGCAGATACCAAGGCCAACGTCCACAAGCAGGGCGCCGGAAATGGCAGTGATAGCCAACGTCCGCACAACTTTGTTGAATTCATTTCCGAGCTCTGGAAACGAAAGGATCCCCCACCAGCCGAGCCAGAGCAGAAGAAGTACTTCCATATTCCGACCCACGCGGCATCCTCGCACCTCAAAACTACATCATCGCGGATCATTCGGGAGGCGAATGAGGTCCTTTGAGGCTCATGCGGCTTGGAGGCCAAAAACTTGAGAAGGGACGAACCAGCCCAGACCGGTCAAACATAGGGCGGGAGTGACAAACTGGCGTGGGTCTAGTGGTCGCGGGGAAAACCACCGATTGCCGAGTTCGTCGGGATGATCATCCATGGTCTGGGGAAGGAAGGGTTTACGCCATTCGGCTGAAAAGGGGGCACAGCGTTGGCTACAATGTTGGTGCCTAGCCTCGGTGCTTTTGAACACGACTACCTCTCGGATCACTCCATAGGGCAATCGGCAACGTCCAGTCTGCTTCCCTAAGCACCATGGTTAGTCATGCCGGGACGGAAACCTCCTTTGAGTGACTAGATGTTTGCGGCGGCCGGGATGACAGAGCATTGCATTCTGATATGAATTATTATGTCGAGGTAGGGAGTGCTTGGGGCGAGGGTGGGGATGGGGGACGAGGGCCAGCATTTGGTATGGGGGCCGAGTCAGCCTTGAAAGGCAAATACAACTCGGTCCCCCAGGTTCCCTGAGGTGAAGTGCGATGCCTCATCGTCCCAGGCACCGGCATGTTGGAGTCGGGATATTGGCCTGAATGGCAAGCGCCACGCTATAAAGTAGCCCTGGGAGTGCAATCATCAACCCAAAACATAGCTCCCTGGGACCCCAATGAGAAGGAACTGCGAGTTGCCACAGGACAGCAGCCAGTTTGAAGTTAAATAGATTAACATCATTTCCCATGTAGTTGCAACGATCGACGAGCATGGGAGCGGCTGAGTCTTGAGGGGGTAAGACGTTTACATTCAGAGTTGGGGGACAGACCCAGAGGGCGGGGAGTGCCCGGCCGATTTTTGTGCCGTCGAGAGCTCGGAATGCCAAGGGCGGGACGGCGCAGCCTTGACAGATCGAGATGGGGTCATGTTGTGGTAGATTAACTGAATTTCCCCGTCTCGCAGCCGTTAGCCTCAGCCGTGACTATCAGTCCTCACCTGCCTGGGCTGCATCTGAGAACAGCGTCCGTGATGTAACCAGGGCGCTCCACCACTGAGAGAGGTGTCAAAAACCAGCGTGCTGGATTGCATGCGATCCCGATGCGCCGATACCACAATGCGCTGCAAGTACAACGCGGAAAACAGGAATATCAGTGGTTGCGGCGTGGCGGAGCTCTGCCAACAGCGTGCTCCAAAATAGACGGGCCTGGTTGGCTGGGGCGCCTGGATATATGTGGGAGCGCGGCAATCGATCTGTCCATGGAGGGATCGCAATCAAGGGCAGCTCCAGCAGCAATTAAGTTGCTGTGGCTGATTCTCCATGGGAATCAGTAGGCGCACTCGAGTGTTTGGCAGCCCGCGCGGCATTGAGGGCGAGGCGCCGCCGACCGTGTTTGCCACTCTTCCCGCAACGGCCAGACGGGAATCGGGGTTGGGCAGTCAAGGAATCTGGACGAGCTGAAGATGCAAGGCAAAGTTTGAACCGATTGGGATGCTCGGAACTTGTATTGCAATTGTGAAAGTGGTGTTGCTTTGAGGTTGAAGAAACTGAGTAGCCGTAAGTGGAACCTAACCAGGGGTCTACGATGGGTGCGGCAGTCATGAGGGAAGGAATGAGGAGGGTCTGGGGACCCCGGCCGTTAGGTCGACCACCAAAATTGTAGGCTCTTCTTAACACAGCGATGCCCTTGCTCGACTGGGGAACAGGTGATCCGTGGTTGCCTCACAGCCCTCCCATATGCAAAAAATACTGCAGTGGCTTGATGCCGGTTCCTTCCAAATGCCTCGGGTGAATCAATCGTCCTTCCGGACATCATTTAGGTATCTCGTTGCACCAACTCAGCTGCGGTCTTCTCGTGTTAGCTGCGCGCATTGATTGACGACTGCCTGGTTCTCCGAGGTCGCCGAAGTCCATTTCGATGGGTTCCCCATCACTCAGCGACAGCCCACTCGCTGCTAGGCTCTCGTTTGCCGCCCGCCTGATTGGTCGGCTGGCTGCGAAAGTGTCCAGTGGCCTTTGGGGTCCAAGAAGCACCCTCGCAGTGAGCAGCCAGCGGCACAAATAAGGACGCAGAATGCCGGCCACAACCGGTCCCGAGGGCCACTGACCAATGGCGGCAAATTAGGCGCACACAAACACTCGACTCTCGAGCAAGTCGTCCCACCCCAGAACCTCGCCTCGCTGCCCCACGCCCCCCAACTGTCGGCTCTGCATCCAGACCTCCCCAATCTGGGCATTATGCAAGGTTTACACCCACGCCACACTCGGCGAAAGGGTGCTTAGCTGCCCACTCAACTTGGGGCCAGGTCGTCCTCCCCGTAGAAATCCATTGCCTTCCCGAGTCTAGAGTTGCATCCCGTCATGGCCGCCGGCAAGTCTGCTGCTATTACTCCCCCATGTCCCGCCCATAGGCCCAACCATGGCTTTCCCCCTGTTTACCTCTTGCTCCATTGTCTAGCCATATAGACACCCAGAAGCTGTGTCTTGGGCAAGCTGATCCATACCCACCTAGTAGGCCTATGCCATGTGTTTCCTAGCCGATATCCCCTCCCTCCTTTCATGTTAGACGCCAGGCAATATAGCCCTCGATACCGATATGTCACGACCGAGCTTCAGTATGAAGTGGCTAGTGCCGCAGAGGAAGTCTGGCGAAGTGGAAAGCAGTCACCACACAGAAGAGAACACCGGGACGAACAAAAGTCAGACATGGCCCAAGGGGAACAGGAAAGGGTCCATTCCTACCATCGACATCAGAGGGTCCGAGGACATTCACCGAATTGTCGTGCTGCCCCCGCTACCCGACACGCCTAAGTCTTGGTGCAGTTCAGTATATAGCGGCGAAGATGAGGCAAAGTTTGTTAGTCCAAGGTCTTCACCAACACCTCCTTCAGATGAGAGGAGCTGGCAGAGAAGTCCCAGCCGGACACCTCAGCGAAGTCCTCTCCTCACTCCGCAACAGCTCGAGCTGTGTAGGAGACCCCGAAGCTCCAGCCTGGTACCTCTAACCCCACCACTCATACTTTATTCGCCGCCATCGTCTCCCCGGTCACGGCCGCGCCAAGACTCGTCACCAGTCTCATTGCTAGGGCCAACAGAAGACTTTCTATCAGCCCGTCATTCAGCTGATGAGCCGACGCCAACAAAATGGAACTTCGAAAGAGGACACTCTTTCGAAAGCCAGACCTCGATGCAGTCAGCGCCGGGGACATTGGGACGCCCTGACGATATCGAACAGCTTATCCGTGAGACTGATGAGGCGTTCAAGATATGGAATTGCCCTTTGTCACATGGTTCAACGGATGGCATGCCAGACAGGACCCGAGACTCGGGACTGGTAAGGAGGGCTTCCCTGGCTCGCAGGACCTCTCAAAGAAGCAATCGTTCGTCAAGTGGGTCAACTAAATTGCCAACAAAGGCAGTCAAGAAATCACCACTATCAATACAACTAGGCGGCCAATCATCGGTCTCGGGGACAAAGAAGGCTCGGCCAAAGAAGTCCAACCGACACCCACGTGGTTCTGGGTCGTGGCCTACTTCCCGCTGGACACTGACGGGGACTGCTAAAGACTTGTTCACCATACGAATTTTTAACCGCATCGAAGCCGATGAGATGTTACCAGAAAGCGTCTTGCAAGAAATCAGAATGAGCAGAGCGACTCAAGCACGGCTTGCAAGAGAAGCAGCGGCATCAACAGATAGAGACTCTGATGTCGAGTCAGACGCGGGTCATGTCGAAGAACATCCAACCCAGCCGGCCATTCCGATCATTATCCACGAGGACGTGGACGCACACCGCTCCGAAACACCAACCCAGAGGAAGGATTCAGAGATTCAGCAACAGGAACATATCGAGAGCCCCATCGATGCCACGGCGCCCTACAAGGATGAAGATGTAACCCTCCCGATCATGATGGTTGTGGACGAACAAACACCGCCACCCCCTAGTGTCCCCATCAACAAACCGTGGGCTAGCCTTGTTGCCCCACAAATCAAGAACCACCGCCGGCGCTCACCTATTAAACAGGCGGTACCACTTCCGACCATCCCAGAGGTCGCGGTCGGTGGCGATACATTCCTCTCACCCACCTCCCAAAGAGCCGGCGTGACCCGTCTCAACACTGAAGACTACATCTTCCTCCCCGCAACGCCCTATACTTTTAACATGCCCGCCTTCCAGCAAGGGCCCATTCGGCTCTCCAAAGCCGATCTTCCCATTGGGAAGCTTGCGGCTGCCGTCGACGACACACTCGACTGGACCGCATTCCAGATGGCTATTATTGGCGGCGCCGGCGACTTCTTTGGGGAATCAACCGATTATTCCCGCCCTTCGGACGCAGAACTCGCTGAGCGCGATGATATAGCTACCTGGTTTTCAGGTTTTGGGTTTGAGGGACCCGGCATGCTCGTTTCCGCCGCCGACTCTTTGCGCTTGCAAAGGGCATCACCGCCGATGCCAGCCCCAGGGCAAACCCCAACCCCACCGAAGCCCATGACAGTGACAAGTGTGGCCCCTCGGACGAAGACTCCCGTCGCGGAACTAGAATCACCACAACAGCGATCACAACCGCAGCCACAGCCACCGTTGCAAGCACCGCGGTACATCAACATTGCAAAACGGGTCGACCCCGGATCCCGCCTCACCCCGCCCGAGTATTTCCTCTCGACCGGCATCGGCCTGGGCCAGGAGGGCGTTACCACATATCACAACTTCATGACGCTCCCTGGTGGGTACACTTACAGCCGGCCAAGAAGCGGATTCAGTTTTTCCACGTCGGGCATGGTGGCGAATCATGTCGGGTTGCAGATTGACCCGGCGAAGCGGGGGAGTGCCGAAAGCACACAGAGTCTGCCGCAGAGTCCGATGTTGGATTTAGTGGTGAGTCGAGATGTGGATGGGAATGAGTATGTGGTACCCATGGGGTTCAATTTGGGGCATGACCTTGGCGACTTCCTCAAGTGGGAGGCCGAGAATGTGTTTGGGGGAGGATATTACGGGCCGGATGCAACGTGAAAAATCACGCGTTCTGCAAGCGTAAGGTGTATGGGGTTTAGATGACAATATGGGCATGACCATGATACCAGATGAACATTTAGAGATTAGCATGCTTGCAGGGAAAAGAAAAGAATTGACTGATTGGATAACACTGCCTGCCTGTCGTTCTATGCTAGCATTGGGAGCAACCACAAAAAGAACTAAGCTCGATTTCATGTTCATACCAACTACAGCACTCGGGGAAGAGCAAAAAAAAGGCAGAGATCCCAACATCTGGGGATACCAAGCACATTTCTTATGATCGAACCCAGGCTCGAACTGGGGACCTTCAGTGTGTGAGACTGACGTGATAACCAACTACACCATCCGACCTTATGATTGGTTACAAGACTTGCCTGGCGGGATCATTACATAGTTTGTGGAGATTGTGACTAGACTTCTCACCACTCACGCTCATGCCATCTTCGACACTGAGAACCGCGGTGGAGTGTCAAACAAAGCTGGTTGGTTTAGGAGAGGTTTGTGCTGGTGGGAGGTTCTAGATTACCAATAATCTGATATGTGCTTCACGTAAGAAGTACCTTACGTATACCTACCTACCTGAGATACTGCAGCCTTTTTGATGGCTGCTAAGACTCGCCATTTAGTTCGTTAAATACCTTGTGAGAACAGGCAATGATCTCTCCACAAGCGCAACACACCTCCCCACATACAACAATAAC
>Ga0247765_1000358_pt1 | contig 36593 bp, 30 predicted proteins | sample UWRJL106311C6_FD_179949 | JGI IMG/M metagenome (GOLD analysis project Ga0247765, IMG submission 179949) | Plant litter microbial communities from Arlington Agricultural Research Station in Wisconsin, United States - UWRJ-L106-311C-6 | ecosystem: Environmental > Terrestrial > Plant litter >...
CCTACTCCCCCTCCGAAGTCACGCGCAAATCCTCCCCCGGCGTAATAAGACCCCCGTCTCAGGGGCGATTGATAGCCATCGACCTCTCTGCATCGGGCAGAGGGCTCGGTGGTGAACTTTTTTTTTTTTTCCCTCGCTGCGCACCACACACTTGAAGAATTGAGTCTGGAGGCCGCGCTGCAATGTCGCGCATTAGGTTCACGTGACAAGGAGGGCGCCGACAAGGCATCCTCTAACAGGCAGCGCCAAAGCCTGGCCTGGCTCAATTATCCATCGCCATAATTTATCTGTCAAAATGTCGTTTGGCTGGTCGGCCGGCGATATTACCGTCGCGATAAAACTGGTGCACGACATTTACAAAGTGCTTGACAGTTGCGATGGGGCCGCCAGCGAATATCGCGAAGCAGTTGCATTCCTGAAGGAACTAACCCAGACACTGAAGCCACTCAAGACCTTCGCAACATGGAATGCCTACCCCGTTTACGGGAGGGAAATCACAGCCCGCGTCAGCTTCATCAAGACACCCATCGAGAATGTCCTTCAAGAAATCCTTAGGCTCGAGCCTAGCCTCGGCAACGCGGCGAAGAGCGGTCATTTTCGCGGCATTCTCCCAAAGCTGAACTGGCATTTCCGTGTCTCCAAGAAGGTGCTGCAGCTACGGGATCAGATCGAGTCCCATATGCGGATTCTCGACAGCCTACTGCAGAGGTTGACATTGTGGGTCATCAATTGGTTCCTCACGACTGGAGTAACACGAGTAAATGCAAAGAGCTAATCTGTCTTCCAGGGACGTTGTGTACAAGACACAGCATAGCCTTCCTGATGTTTTCCTCTCTGTTTTCCAGGAAAGGGTTCGACCAGACCTTGTTGCGGACCTACAGAACATGTTGGACTCGAGAGAATATCGCCATAATCATTGTCTCGATGCGTCGGCTGAGTCCTTCGCCAAGTTGCAATCCCAGATTCACGACCTGAAACAGATTGCGGTCGACTCGAGGGCGGAACAGCGGCGGTTTGAAGTGCGTTTTAACTCTGTGTTGACCAGAAGTCCACGTGCTCTCATAGCTGTCCCTTCAGGCTCTGAGCTAGACTCGGCGGCTGGTCCCGAGCGGGCCTTGGTTTCCATGCATGCACCTCACCAGGTTGTTCTCAACGAACAGGAACCCCGGCGATCATTAAAAGAGGCGTATTACCTAGCCCTGTTGGCATTGGGAACCTTCCTCAAGAATCTCTTGTGAGCAACGGGATTCATTGACCTCTCTCAGCCATTTCCGAGTCGTCGACTAACCTTCTTGCCAGCCTACTACTCTCCCAATACGTGCAACCCACCAAGCTGATTGAGCCAGCATTGCTTGCCAAGTTCAACATTACGTTCCTCGACGCCGTGGGAGGTCGTCCGCGTGTGCTCCCTTACGAATTCTTTAACAGTTTCAAGGTTTTTCGAGTTTTTGTTCAGGAACAGTTCAGAGGCGTGCCGTTGGTTGAAAGTGGTCGATTCCTTCTCATGAGCCTTGCCAGAAACCACATTCTTACCGAGGGAAATTGGAATTCCTATATCGCTCCTGGGAGTACCATCGCCATGGCTGCACTTATGCTCGAACGGCGGAAAGTGGACGACGTGAGGGTGCATTGTCCCCAATCGACTTGCCAGGGCACATGGATGAGATCTAGCATTCGAGCATGGGAAAGGTGGTACGTATGATCCACGGAAACTGACCCTAGCACAGAACTTTCAAGGCTAACACATGTGGGTTCACTGCTAGCCCTGTTTGCGAGAGACAGATCTTTACCGCGGAACCCGAATATACCACCGCGAGCATGGCCGAACCCCCCCCCCTGTCTACACCAAGGCACAATCCCCGAGAATAACAAGCGGACATGGCTCAACTCGATCAACAATCCCCGATAGATTTGGACAGGTACTTGACCGTATCGAGAAACATTCTACGAGTCAAGATTCTGGTGTAAACAGGGACGGAGACATGTCAATATTCAAGAGAATCCTGCGGCAGGTCCAGATTGCAAGCCAAGTCGATGACAAGAGTAATAACGATAACATTACTGTCATGTCCGCCGACTCCGGGATCTCCAACACGATTTGGGCACATGAACAATGGGACCACCGGGAAATAGAATTCGCAGCCTACGCTCTCGCCCACCACGAGGATCTCCAGCCTATCTATAAGCAAGTCAAGACATCAGAAATTACGTCCTGGGAAATAATGGACAAGACTCTCGCGCGACTGGTTGAGGATTACGGTGAGAACTTACAGCAAGAAGCAACCTCCAAAACGGAAATCATAGCCGCTCGCTTTATACGGCAACATTCTGGGACTATTGCGAGTCGCGCTATAGAGATTCTGATTCTGGATGACGAATCAGGTAGTATTTCTGGAAATGACGATAATGGCCAGGGAGCAGTTCCCCCCATGACGAAAATACAGGACGAACTAGCCCATTGTCTTCGTTCACTGAACGACAACGACAACAACGACGACGACGGCGGCGATGATGATGATGATAAGGACACCGACTTGTCCCTAGATTTGGATCTGGATAGATAATATTCCCGAAATCCTCGACATGTGGGCCGATGCAGATTCGGAAATGGAAGAACCCATCGAGGTGGACTATGTTGCGCTCACAGGAGTTCTGGTGGACGCCGCACAGTTTGCGTTTTCGACGAGGGCTTTTCAGACTTTGAAGCGAAATCTTGCTGTTGCCGTTAAGGGATGAGATCTAGGAATTTTAATGTCATTTTTTTCTTTCTTTCTGGCAAAGTCTTACTTAACCCATTCAAGTTTTGTCATGTATAAATTCCAATCAGCAGAGTGCTGGCGCTTTTTAAAAAACTGGCAGGTCGTGGGTAGACACGCGAAGCGCGGCTACCAAGGCTTAATTTTCTTACTGGTGGACTCTTGCATGCGGTGATGTTCCAAATTGGGGTTGTTCTGTCGTCGATCTGACCATTTTGAGTTCACTCTTCCTCTCATAGGCTCGCCGCTGTTCCTGGGCGAGACACGCAACTGGTCAGAGCACAGCACGCTGTCAAATGGAGATGCTCTCTCTCTCTCTCTCTCTCTCTCTCTCTCTCTGTGTGTGTGTGTGTGTGTGTGTCAGGGAAGAAATATCGCCCAACTCCAGTCTGGTCTAGTCCGCTACGTACGGTACATGTATGCGGCCTCTATTAAAGCCTCCCCTCCTCTCTCTCCCTCTTGCCACACCCCTTTTTTTTCTCTTTTTTTTCTCCTCTCCCCTTCACCTCACCTTACCAACTAATACCTTTCAACCTTGTATCAAATTCGCCTTTGAGCCCCCACCACGCCAGGGAAACCCAAACAAAACCATGGCATCCGGAGTCGTTGGCATTCATTCCGTCGAACAACTAAACAACCTCACAAGCGAACACAAATATGTCATTCTCGATTTCTGGGCCGACTGGTGCCCGCCTTGTAAAGCCATCGCTCCATTTTTCGCAAACCTCGCCCAAAGGCACAGTAAAGCCAAGCACCTTGCGTTTGGCAAAGTCGATGTCGAGGAGCTCCCCGATATTTCTCAGGCATATGGCATCACCGCCATGCCGACTTTTTTGATCTTTGAGAATGGCGAACCCGTTGGCGTTTCCATTGACAATATCAACGAGGTCTGTAGTGGCGGCGCCGTGGTTTCCGATGGCAGGATCGCAATGATTAGGGGTGCTGATCCGAAGAGCTTAACGGTCGTGGTGGATGCGTTAAGTGCTCTGGCGGCGGTGAGTCCTACCTCTACTTCCATACTACCTACCTACCTACCTACCTACCTACCTACCTACCTACCTACCTACCTCTACCTACTACAGTCATCGGAGTGATTGATGCCCACGCAAGCGCCTTACATGGTACCTACCTACCTATGTAAGGTATTCTGTTCACTTTAAAAGGGCGAATGGGGACTATTCTATTCTGTTCTACTCTAGCTAGTTCTAGTTCTCAAGTCAAGCGGAAGGAAAAGACGAAAAGAGAAAGAAAAAAAAAAGAATTCAATGCAAACCAAGAACAGTAAATTCATTCTTCGTGCTCTTTGATATGTATGCCCTTTAATACAACCGCCAGCCTATACACATATGATGACATGACATATGATATGACATATGTCATACAAACACAGATATATGTGTGTACACCAACGTGCAGCATCCAGACTACAAATAAAACTCGGGAACCCAAATTGAAATATACTTCGACATCATCTAGATATCTCCCCATATACCTACCTACTTCATTCATATCACCGTAAAAGATAAACTTCTGGTAAGTATCTCTATCTCTGTACCTACCCACCTAGGAAGGTATCTCAAAGGCACGTACGTAGTAAAAAGCTCTAGTATCAACGAACTTGCTACTTGTCAACCTACGTCTCGTGTACATCTCTCAACTCCGCTCCGCCAGTCCATGTCCTCCACAATCCACTTCTTATACATCCTTCGCCCACTTTTTTTTTTCTTCTTCTCTTCTGGGTGGGGAGGGGGTTCAAGTGTGGTCCCTACGGAACAACCAGAAGTGATGAAAGCAATGAGATTGATCAGCGCAGAGTAGCTGTGGGAAGTAGCTTTTATGCTTTGGCCCATGTTACAAGACGTTATTCCAACAATGATGCCAGTAGATTCCTAGTCAGCTGAAGGTGACGCTCTGGGCCAAACTCAAGAACACCCATTGCCGATTTGTGGATGTGCGTATTGGATGAGAATTCCAGCCCAATGTCTTGCTTCAAGTCTCCATCCTAGGCTTGTTCCAGCCGCGATGCGGTAACAGGTTATGGTTCAGACGTCTGGGACGGTGAGATGCCATGATCAGATAGACTAGATGACGGCAGCTTGCAAGGCAGGAAAAAACAGAGATTCGGCAGATGATGGGATGGCCAAGTCCCCCTCTCGCCACCCCGCACATGAGGTTCAGTTCAAACTCTCTAGCACACCTCAGCAGACAGTATCAATTACATTTACATGCTAGGCAGTAAGCTACAGCAAGTGTATGTACTAGGATCTATGGCGCGGTAACCACGAGACTCTCTGCTCCCACACCAGAGGCCGAGCCAACAAATGAACCCAGGCCGACAGGCTTCCCCCCCCAACAGCCTAAAAGCAACCCCTATTAACAGGTCCTTTCCCCCGCCCATTATCCAATAACGATTGTTGTATCTGCCCCCAAGATGGTATCACATCACCATCGTATCAAGGTAGGTGGTTAATCGGGTATCTCCGACGTCGAATCCGATCCAATCCAGTCCAACTAAATCCAAACCCCTCAGTCTACAAAACGTTCATGACAAAAGAACCCAAGCCAGCCCCCGCAAACTCCAAATTGGCAACGCTACAGAACAAAAAGACCATGATCCGCAGTTGGAGTCTGCAGTTATGCCTCTCCAAATGTTAAGCTCATCCACGCAAAAGTCCCCGTGACGAGCGCCAGCGTAAGCGTGGTAAGTATACCAGCGCCGGCACGATCGCCGCCCGTAATCGGTTTTAACACAAGCGGGTCCTTGGTCTTGCCTCCGGCGGCGGAGTCTCCGGCGCTGGTTCCACCCGTCAGGTTGGTGACCGGCGGAGGATGGTTCTCCTCAAGGACGAGCATGGTCATGAGGGCACCGAGGGCGTTCATTTGCTGGCCCGCGCCTACGAGGCCGTCAAAGCCATTCGTGTTCCAGCGGAAGCCGCAGGTGCCGTCGGGATTACAGGACTTGGCCATGCCTTGAGCCGACGACTTGAGGACGGGGAAGAGGGTCTCGCGGAGGAAGGGGGCCACTTGGATGGTCTGGGCAAGCCAACGGTGGAGGTAGCCTTTGAAGGACAACATGTCGGTGGTACATTGGACCCGGTCGACGAGCTCGCAGGGAATTTCGACGGCGGCACCGGTGTTAAAGAACATATCGATGGTGGATTTGGTCAGCTTGGAGAGGTGGTTGGACCACTTGGATTCACCATTAGTCTGTCATAGAGTTAGCGGGGACCGACGAGATGGAAAGGGATGGTCCAATTACATAGTTGTACAAGAAACCTAGGCCCTGGATCCAAACGGCAGCATTGTACGAGAACTGAGCTTTCATAACGTCGGTACAGTTGTGTTCGATGTGGCCACCATCGTACACGCTGTAATCGTGCAGATCAATGTAACCCACCGCCGTCATCCAATCCCAGATCTTGTAAGACCACTGGGCATACGTGTCGTTGTTGGTGTACCGGGCAAGACGAGCACCGAGGTTAAAGAGAATGCCGTTGGCAATGCTGTTCTTGTAATTGTAGCCCTTGTTTGTCGGAGGAACCTGCCAACGCAGGCCACCGGCGCAAAACTGGGTGTCCCATCGAGCCGCTTGCGTGTTGAAGACAGCTTGCGCGAGAGCGAGCCATTGCGGCTGGCCGGGTGGGGGGTTCTGGAACCTGTTCTCGGCAGCCAGCATGGCCGACATGCCCCAAAAGCCCTGGTCATCGTTTCCGAGCGAGGCCGTGTGGTTGGGCGGCTGGTAGTCGTTGTCGGGCGAGTTCGCCTGGAAAACCATGGAGCGCTCGATCTCGGCGTTGTAGGTCGAGTCGTTGGTGTAATGCCAGTAATCGATCAATGTCCCCCACATTGCACCTCCCTCCCACCAGTAATAATCGCCTCCTGGTGGCGGTCCAGGTAAAATTCCAGGTATTTGCCCGGGCTGGTCGCCTTTGTAGTATGTTAGTAGTTTCGCAGCGATGAGTTTGGCATTCTCCTTGATCGATTCTGCGTCGCTCACTGTCAGTTCAAACCCTCGCAACCTCCCAGGAACCGATGCAACGTACTTGGCGAATTGAGGTCGACATTGAGCGCGGCGCGAGCCGGCACCGCACTCAGCGCCAAAAGGGCGCAAACAAAACGAGTGTTCAACATCTTCTCCACCCAGCACGTCCGCCTCTTGGAAATGAATGAAAGATGGTCGGTTATCGAGGAACAAGATCTGGGTGACGGGACTTGGCGATGGGCATCGTCGAGTTTTGAGGAAAATGAGTGGTGTGAACAAGCCTTGCCAAGTGCTGCTGCAAACCCGGGGGTCGACACACTTTTTGGTTGCCCCTGGGAGATTCCCGGGTGTCACTTTCGGCAGGGCTCCAGGGGTCGTGGGACTTGGGGCTGACTGCTGACACGAGAAACTGCGGGGATTGACGCAGCTTGCAGGCCGCTCGCCAATAACTCATTTTTGGAAACCGCTGCGACCAATGGCGACCGCACCTTGACCGTGGCTTGTGTGTCTTGGATTGACGTTGCATGGTTGACGAGAGAGTGCCCAAACTTGTTTGGGAAGAATGGGACGTTGAGGGCAGGGGGCAGCAGTCGAAGCTAATCTCGAAACGGGCAGCGACGGCAGGGAAAGGGGGAAAATGCTGATGTTTTTGGATCCTGCTGGCGTTCCTTCCCAACACCTTGACCGCACAGCCCCCCTTGGCCAGTGCACGCTGGCGTTTGGCCGCACTGGGCCTTGGCGCTGAGCGGCCAGGGCGGCAACTCAGCCAAATTCCTGCCATTTTGCGACCGACGCGAACCCTTTGCGAGTGTGTGACGGGCTAATGACTGACGTAGCGCCTGCCCCTGAGTCTTGCAGTGAGACCCCGTGAGACACGTCCCCTGTGAAGGCCGGGGTGAAATAAAATGTCTCCATGCAACCTTTTCGACACCTGAACTCGTCAGCTCATCTTTTCTGCTTGGCTCTCAAATACGAATAATAGGTTCAAGGCCCCGAACACGACCTCGTTCTGTTTGTAAATGCAACGTCTGTTTTCCTCTTAATCCTGCCGAGTTATCCGCATTCGCCGAGCGCGGCCCGTCACCGCGTCCCAAATTCTCCCTTGCTGCCCGGTTTCATCCCGTCATGTCAATCAACAGCGCGTTTTATCCGCGACGGTGACCTTGGTAACGACCGGGTTTCTGGTCATGTGTCCGGCTAAGATGGCCATGTCAACACCGGATATATCATCGACTGCATCACCCATCGTGCTTCCCATTCGATGCTGATTGTTTGTTTGGTCAACAAGCGGATGACATCGATTGATACCGTCAATTGACATGCAGCCTTGGTCGGTAGTGATTCCTTGGCGACCTGACCTCTTGCTTGCCAGAAGAATTTCTCTCGGCGTGACGAAACACTGAGGAGATTTGAGCCTGGAGCGACACTCGCTTCCGGCGAAGTCCATGTCGCAGTAGGCAGCGATGATCGCAAGTTGTCTCGGAGTCTGACGTCTTGGCACGTTGTGATGCCCCGACTTCCAGGCAGGCAAAAATTACACCGCATTGATAAATCCGGAGTCGGCTCCATGCGAAGTGTTACTCAAGCATTCCGTCGGGGACTGAGACTCTGGGGACACGGCGAACCATGATGCCGGCAGCATTCCAGCTAACCTGCACAGAACTGAAACATGAGCAATCCGCTGATACTCGCGAGAAATGCATGCGCATGTAGGAATGGTGAAGACAACCCATTTTGTCGTAGACAGCCTGTACCTTCGTTGCTAGGCAGGGCGGGGATTTTACACATCCGTGAACAGCTCAGAACTGTCCGGAGAGATGTTGAATATACCTACATCAGGGCCTTGATATCCGTGCCGGGGCCCCCGAGGCTACAACCCGGAGCCGAGGGAGGAGCCGCCCTTTGCATCATCCGTGGCCGGAAAATGAAACCCCGCCTCTATCAGATGAGGTGTGAAGTGCAATGCGCGCAATCTTTCAGGGGTTGGATTGTAAGGGGGAACTATGATCCGAAGTACCTTATGTCGACATACAATCACGAAAATGCCCCCTCGACCCAAACCGCAGAGTTCATTGCGAACTCGGAACGTCTTGCCCAATGTACCCGACCACAACAGGTACCTAAAACGTCGCTTCATCCATGTTTCGTACGAACAGAGTGAACCACTTGACAGCATTAATATGGTTCATGACGCTGATTTTTTCGTTGATTGTGTGAAGGCTGCCAATCCAGGATCTATCATCGGGATCATAGCCAGGCCCGAACCGGAAAATGTGCCTCGTTAGGGACCAGTAGTAGCGCGTATCAGTGTTGCCCGTCATGATGCCGGGCGAAACGATCACATCTTCCCCGTACAGGGCTCGGGTGGTTCCAGCGAGGACCCGGAATGGGCCGTACACTGATGCGTCAGTCGGAGTGACAGGTGCTACCTCGAGAGCATCACGTGTCTCCTCGAGGCTGATGGAGGAGGGCTCTTCCTTGCCGTCAAAGGCGTGGAGGGTAAGATTGTGCTTTTTCGCCACGTGGGCAGCCAGCTTGGCGAGCCTATCGTGAACGACCTTGGAGGTCTCACCAACGTTGACGCGGTGGTTGACGGTAACTGTAACTCGCTCGGGCAGAGCATTGACCTTGACACCGCCAGAGATGACGTCGACTGCTTGTGATGTTTGCATCAGGTATTTGACATACTGACTCTGCTTGGCAGCTTCGATGGCGAGGTAGTCTGGTTTGGCTTTGCAGGTGTGGGTTGAGGACTGGCGTTTGGCGAGCAGCTTCTTCAGCTTCTTGGGGAACTCAGGAGAGTATGCTGCGCCACATTGAAGTTGCTGGTAGTAGGGATTGGCGTCGTCAAGACGAGTCGGGTATTGCTCGGATTCGATGTGTGTGATGAGCTCACTGAGAACGCCAATACTGGTGTGGTCAGACGGGACTGAGGAATGACCGCCAGGCATGCGAACAACAATGCGAACATCAGTGTAGCCTTTCTCGCCGGTCCCAGGCATGAAAAAGAGAGTGCCCCAGTTCTCTTCTTGCCCGGGACCTTCGTCGACAATGACTGCGATGCCGTCATCTCCGTACCGCTCGCGAATGTGCGCGGACAAGGCAGAGGCACCTTGTTTGCCTGAACACTCCTCATCGAAGCCGTACGAGAGGAGAATGGTTCGCTTGGGCTCGAAGTTGGCCTCGAGCAGCAGCTGAATCGTCTCGAGGGTGGCAATGAGTTGGTTCTTGCAGTCGGACGAACCTCGCCCCCAGATGTACTTTCCGTCGTAGGCGCCACTCCAGGGAGGATAAACCCACGCATCAATGGTCTCATCTGGGACGGGGACGGTGTCCTGATGCGCCATGAGTAGGGTAGGTTTCAGTGTCTCGTTGCTGCCCTTCCACGTGTACAGCAGGCCGTGGGTGTTGACTTTTTCGACGACCAGGCGCTCGTGGATCAAAGGGAAGGTCTTTTCCAGGTAGGCATGGAAGTCGTAAAACACATCCCATCTCGGGTCTTGGCCAATAGGCCCAAGGTCATCGAACGACATGGATTTGACCTTGACGGCACCTGAGAGTCGGGCGATGCTTGCATTGCGGAATGTCTCGCCGGAGATGACATCTTGGAGTTTATCGAGTTTCTCATTCTTGCTGGGGAATATGGCATCTGGCTGCACGCAGCCGGCCTTGAAGCGATCCTCGTGGTGGCCGAGTTGCAGTGGCGGGAACGCCGATCTGTGAAAACAAAGTAGATAAGCAACGCCGACTAACCCAAACACGCCGAGAGCAGTGAACCTGCTGCGCACTCGCGAGCGGGTGTTGTGCCGTTGAGGGCCTTTTGCCAATGGCAAGGAGCCGTCAATTGCTGTTTTCTCCATCGTTTGTTGTTTGGAGAGAAGTCATCTGAACCAAGATGAAATCGGAGCGGGGAGGTTGATCAGTGGGGCAGGGCAGGACGGGATATTGAATCTTAAACCGCGCTCCGGTTCTGTTATACTTTAGGCTGCGTTCTGGTGCGCGAACTAACAGTTAGTTCCAATCGTTATCGTGGAATAGCCCGATGGGCTTGGCGTACGACTCGAACGCACGTCATCGGAGCGGCCTCATTTCATTCTTGGCAGGCACGTTGAACCCATCCCGGGGTGCCAAGAAACGCGATGTCCGACTTCACCTTGACAACTTCACCGGGAGCAGGTGTCCTGACCGGCTTTGCTCAGAAGGGAAAAGCTCGCGCCCCGATATGCTGTCTTGAACCGCTATCTCCGCTCGTTCTCGGACTTTTGAAGTGACCGCAGCCGGAATCTTGGCCCAGAACGACGAACGGGATTACGTCCAAAGTCAACTAAATCCGACCCACCCGTCCCCCGCCAAGATGGACAAGGCCGCTTCACTCGTCGGTTCGCGAATCTTTGCGAGTTTACCGGATGATGATGTTTACTGGCCCATCGAAAATGAACACTGCCTGGACGGCATGATGATCTTTGGTCTTGGTGTTGACGCGGCCATCATTCATAGTAATGTCCGAGAAATCAATGCTACTCTCCATGACCATCGACTCTGTCTGGGCCGCGTAATTTTGTCAACATCATGATCGGGATATATAAACACAAGCAAAAACCTAGATTGTTTTTTGGCATGACTACAGTCACACCCGGAAAGAGCAACAGTCAAGACATTACCATGGCTCGACTTTCAACCCTCTCTCTTTTCTCTCAACTGCTTCTGACGGCGGTCTCTGCCATTTCCACCCCTGACCACGGACAAAATGCCACCTACGACTACATTGTAGTTGGCTCTGGTCCTGGCGGTGCTCCAGTTGCGGCGCAGCTCGCTAAGCACGGCTACTCAGTTCTGCTCATGGACGCTGGCGATGACCAACGAGCCAACTTCAACACCAGCATCTCGGTTGTCCTCTCTGACGTGGCTGCGGAGGATGAAAAACTGCGGTGGGACTACTTTGTCCGCTATCACGCAGACGACAATGTTGTGGCCAGCTACCGATACTTGACGTGGGAAACACCCGAAGGGAACCAATATGTTGGTCAATCTCCGCCTCCGGGCTCTAAGGCTCTTGGTGTCTATTACCCGCGCTCGGGTACTCTCGGCGGTTGCTCTGCCCATAATGCCGGCGGCGCAATTATCCCGCAAGACAGCTACTGGGAGGACATTGCCAAACTCACCGGAGACAAATCATGGGGGTATGTTATGACTTCCCTTTGCACACAGAAACAGACATGCTCACACAAACGACTTCAGACACGAGAACATGAGGCGCTACTTCGTCCAGTTTGAGAAGAACTCGTACCTTCCAAAGGGGGCCCCCGGCCACGGCTTTGATGGTTGGCTGTCTACTTCCACTCCGAACTTTGAGGCCTTCTTGCAAAACCAGCCAGCACGTCTTTCCATCATGCGGCAACTTGCTGTGTCATTGGGCTACAATGAATCTCAACTCTTCGACCGGATGCGCGCGGACGCCAACTCTCTTGACCCTAAGAGAGACAGTCAACAAGGCCTGTTCAACTTTCCCTTTCACAACACTCCACTAGGAAATCGGACCAACGCCAACCTCCTTCTCGCCGCAACTCTTGCGGAGCGCAAGCCTGACGGCTCCCCGGCTAACCCCCTGACAATCCAACTTGAGTCTCTCGTCACCAAGATTCTCTTTGACACCAAGAAAGACAAGGAGCCCACTGCCGTTGGCGTGGAGTACTTGAAGGGTCGATCCCTCTACCGTGCCGACCCACGATCCTCAAAAGCCGGCCAGAACCCTCCAACGCACCGTGTCTTTGCCCGCCGAAGCGTCATTATCTCAGCTGGTGTCTTCAACACCCCCCAGATCCTCAAGCTCAGCGGCATCGGACCCCGTGCGGAGCTAGAGTCCCACAATATCCCCGTCATTGCCGACCTGCCCGGCGTAGGGGCCAACCTCCTTGACGACTACGAGATCAGCATCGCCGCGCATGCCTCCGTCCCACTCTCTCCTCCCCCAGCCCCTGGCGCGCCCCAGTGCACCCTCGGCCAAGGTGATGACCCTTGCATCGCCCTCTGGCAAAACGGAACCGGCCCGTACACAGTGCCAGGTCCCTCCCACGGCATCCACTACCGCACCAGCGTCGCCTCGCAGGGAGAACGCGACATTGTCTTGTGGAATCCCCCGGACGTCTTCCGTGGATTCTATCCCGGCTACTCTCTCCCGCAAGGCGACCCCGATACCACCTTTAGCTTCGCCATGGTGCACACGCAGGGCCGCAACTCGCGTGGCGGCACCGTCAAGCTTCGGTCTGCTGATCCACGGGACACGCCGGATATTTTCTTCAACTTTTGGGCCGAAGGCTCTGACAAAGATCTCCAGGCGCTTTACGAGGGCGTTGAATTTGCCCGTGGCGTGCTCCGCAACGTCAGCACACCTGTCGGGCCGTTCAGTGAGTTCCAGCCCTGTGTTGGACCCATCGGCACGAACTGCTCGGAGGCGGCAACCAAGGACTTTATCAGAAGACAGGTTTACTCGCATCATGCGTCATCTTCGGCAGCAATTGGGGCGGATTCTAACCCCCTTGCCGTGCTGGACGGGCGGTTTCGTGTTCGAGGGGTAAAGGGGCTCAGAGTCGTGGATGGAAGTGCACTGCCGAAGCCACCGAGTCCGTTTCCGATTGTGGGACAGTTTATGGCGAGTTACAAGGCGGCGGAGGTGATTTTGGAGGATGCGAAGAGGGGGTGATGGGGGTTTCTCGTGGAATTCATAAGGGGCGGTCTGTCAGCTTGGTTTCTTTTGTGTTTGGGATTTCGTAATTTTGCGTAGGACGTAATACGTGCGGTTATTAAGGGTACTTTTTGTCGAGGTTGAGTGATTTCTTCCTTCTCTTCTCCGCGGCCGTATTTTAGGATCTAGAAGTATATACGTGTTATAAATTAATGGACTGTCGGCTTTATTGGCGACTTTCTCGCCTTCTGCAGTCAGTCCGGACCTGTCACTCGCAAACGGCCGGGCGGCCACTTTGTCCCCAGGCATACATAATCGACTGATATATATACTAGGCTGAATATGCACTGTTCCACAAGATTGTGCTCCAGAGGGCCAACTACGCTGTGGTCTTCGACATCCCTTTTGAGGAGCACCTGGTTAAGCAGGGCCCTTGGCCGCATTTGGCGAGCTGGGCAGCACCACGGCTACGTCTTGGTATCCGGAGAATCGTTCCATCTCTCGTATTGACTACAGGCCAACCCGCCCCCACCAAACCCCCAGCTGCGAGATTTCGACGGACTTGACGGGGACAGGTGAGATATACTTTTGTCGAAATGTGCTCTTCATCAATCATCTCAATGACGTTGTTAATATTTCTGAATTTCCTGTTCTCGACGAAGTTTTCAATCCTTGATCTTTTTGAGTTAGCTGACAGTGGGCTCCCACAATTTACAGAATAGCTTTTAACTATCCGGAAAGATACGACATCTCAAGACGGTGGGTTATCTCACCGTGGACCAATCAGTCCCAATGTAAGGAACTCTTGACATAAGCTCGACTGAGGCAATTCCTGATACCGTTTTAACGGATAGGAGTTGTTTTGTCTCAATAGCTTGAGAGTTAGCTGCAGGAAGAAGAGAAGCTTCGCTATTTCCCTATCAGTTCAGGTAGATTTCTTTCTTTCCTTCTTCTTCTTGGTTTGTTTCTAGATAGAGCTGAGCCCGGACCCGTCTCTTCCGTCATCATACAGGTAACTAACTACTCCAAGTTCTCAATCAATTAATGTGCACTTCTCATTCTATTCTACGGTCAGAATTTGATAGATGAGATATCTGGAATGTGCAATAGAATATTCCGAACATCGGATTCCGGTTCTTTACTTTATTTTGTAGTGTCTTGTGATGTATCTCTGCGCCTTCAAGTTACCTAGCTTAACAGGGATGTGAGTTTGAGGTTGCATGTGATGCGGGACTGGATATTTGCGGCTGTCAGTGGGATTGAGGTAGGTAGGTAGGCATGCATCCTCATCAAATCAGTCGGCAGACGTAGATGTACGAATGGTTCTCCACACTACGCCTAACATTCGCTAGAATGCTTGGGACCAGGTTATCCTTAAATAATTCATGTTCATTCGCACGGGATATACAACTTATTTTACACTTTTGGAAGCTACCTTTGGTAGCTTTCAAGTATCAGCCAATGGTGGGTGGTGGGTGGTGGGTGGAAACGCGGGGATTGATCATAGCGTCGCCTTAGACTTATAAAAGACATGGGGACGGCGTTGTATTGGAAGGTCACAACCGGACGCTTGTGCAAGTTTAAATGCAATGCGGCGAGGGCAAGGGAGGTAGGTGAGGTAGGTGAAGCAGGTGAGGCAAGTGAGGAGTCTGGAGGATCAGATGATGAGATGTGATGGGTTCGGATGATGGGATGTGATTGTGAGGTTCAGATGACGGGCTCGGATGTGTCGGAGATGAGATGAGTCTCTGACTGAAATGCATGGCTTGATGATGTGGAAAGGGAGGGGAAGTTCGGACTTGTTTAGCTGATGGGATGGGACATCATGGAATGGGTTAAGTAAGACTCGATACCCAGACACCTAGAATAGATCGAGTATGCATTCAGATAATGAGGCAACTTACAAGGTGAGTAAAACATAGAGCTAACGAATGAAGAAAAAAAAGGTTGAAGGCACGAGGAATCCAACTCCCAGTCTGCCAACCCCTTAGGACCAAGTCTACTCGTCGAGAGGCTTGACCGTCGTACCACTGGACTATACCCGCTAGTGGATCCAGTTGATATTAAACTGATCAATCAACATTTATGACCCCAGCAGGGTGAGGCAACTGGCAAGGCCGAGGCGGAATGGTTCTGTGGCGGCGCCTACGTCATCAACGACGAGCGATGATACATGGTGGGGCGTGAGTTCAAGGACTGCGCTGGTAACAATTGAGTCTGGTGATGCGTTCGGACGGTGAGACAATGTGATGGTGTGACAGCGTGATGGCGCAAACTGTCCGAGGCTCGGTCTCTGGTCGTTTGGCTGGTTGCTGACCGTGAGATGGATTCGATAGTTCTACACTAGTTCCAGAATCCAGGGGTTCGGCCTTACTCCATGATGAACGATGTAGCAATTGGGATGGGATTTGTGATCATTATCCTGTTCTCCCCAAGTCAATTCCTTGTTTGCATTGAAACCTGGGTCTGGGAGGGTGAGGCTCTTGCGGCACGGCGGCGTGAGGAAGAAGCCATGTGGTCTCGCTCTGAACGGTTTTTTCTTCGGAGCTCGGGTCAGCGAGGCCATGGCATGAGCGGCGTTGCAACGGGATTACCGACAAGGCGACTTTCGCAGGCACACAAAAGTCACTACCTGATCAATATTGGACGAAATGTGTTGTCTAGAGTCGTGGAGCATCGACGATGGACTCGAAGTATAAGAAGAGACTGTCGTCGGAGAATTGATCCAGGATGGTGCAGACGCAATCTATCCCAACTTTTTCATTCGTTGCACTTTCCCAACCTTTTTCACTCGTTGCACAATTCCAGAACCAAGGATGACGCGCTGCAGGTTGCTGTGCGTGGCAGGCGCAATCGTCGGCGCTTTGTTGGGACTGGCCCAGGCCGCTCCTTCCCCCACCAATCCCCTTTCCTCGCGACAAACCAACATTGCCGGGCTCGAGCGTTGCCGACCCGAGACTTTCACTGCCGTTCTTTCCAAATACGGCGGCTCGCTAGCTACTGGATCACCCTACACGTCCAACAGCGAACCGTACCCGGATGTCGAAAAGGTGCTCTGGTATGCCCAGTTCCCGCCCCTGAACATCCCCGACATCTGCGGTGTGCGCGTCATGGTGACGGGAAATGTCGCCTTCGAAGTCTACCTGCCCAGCCCCACCAAATGGAATCGTCGCTTCCTCACGGTGGGCAATGGCGGATTTGCTGGCCGCACCAGCCGCTACGACATGTTTGGTCGGGCCGTCCACGGCTGGGCCGTCATGTCGACCAATACCGGACACGAAGATGCCTCGGGAGGTATGAGCTGGGCTGCTGGTAACCAGTCTCTCCAGATCGACTGGGCCTGGAGGGCCATGGCTAGCTCCGTCCCGTTTGCCAAGGAGATTGTCGCCGCCTACTACCAGAATGTCACGCCCGTGGCCAACTATTACTCGGGTTGCTCTACTGGTGGCCGCCAGGGCATCCGGCAGATTGAAGTCGATCCCAACAGCTTCGACGGTGTGCTGCTCGGCGCACCTGCATGGAACGTCCGGTCCGCCATGCCCGTAATCTCCCGCATCGGATGGCTGGCCAAGACGTACGGCTTGAACTTTGATTCCCGCGAGCCCATCTACAGCCGCGTCAACCAAACCTGCAATCTCCTAGGCTTCGATAACACGGCCGCCGACGGCGTCGTCCGTGACTCGGCTGCCTGTCTGCGCACCTTCAAGGAAAGCGGTATCAACGGCTCGGTGTGGGCTGGGGTTGATTGTCCAAACAACCAACCTGCACCAGGTTGCGTGACCCTCTCGCAGCGTGCAGCCTTTATGGCAATTTTGGAGGAGTTCAAAGTGCCACCGCAGAACCAAACATATGCCGGTGACGGGTTTGACATCACCTCGGTCAAAGATTGGTTCAACTTCCTTGCCGGTTCGGCCCCAGACGACTTTGACCAGCAATTCTCAAGATACTTCCTCAATGAGACCATCATTTGGGATAGCGATGCCAACGGCGCTCGTCTGATTCAGCGCTCCAATGCGTGGGATGCCCAGGTGCGTGTCAACGCCAACCCGGCCGTCCTCAATGGGTGGAGGGGAAAAGCGATCATGTACACGGGCACGGCCGACGGCACTGTTTCATCGATTGGCACTCGGCGGGCCTTTAACATGGCAGGTGGCACAAACAACCGAAATCTCGCTTACTTTGAGATACCCGGCATGCCGCACTGCGTTGACATTGGAACCGGAGGCTACAACCCGCCATGGTATATTGGCCAAATCGGAATTGGGTTAATCCTTCCAAGCAAAGTGTGGTATATGCCTAACACGACCAACCCACCGCTCAACAACGCTGCTCACGACGCGCTCATTGCTCTTACCGAGTGGGTTGAGGGAGGATCCGGGAGGAGCGCACCGACCCGACTGCTTGCGACGGCATTTACAGGGTGGAACGAGACGGTTGGAACTATTTCAAAGGAGAGGCCGATTTGTGCAGTCCCCATGAGGCAGCATTATGTTGGGGGGGATGTGAATGCTGCGGGAAGCTGGACTTGTGTTGCTGAGTAGACAGTCTAACTGTGAGCACATGAAGTTGTGGGAGGGTATATAAGTTGTGAGAGGGTATATAAGTTGCGAGAAGGCATATAGAGTGGTGAGGGAGAAGTAGAAGAGAACCCTCGCGGGTGCTACATTTTTTTCTTGTATATACTTGAGCTGTTACTCAACTGGTGTAGGGAAAGTTTTGGACTGAAGGTAACATCTGATATCTGACATTTGAAGAGCAAATAAGAAATTCCTCCGCAGGACTACCATTACTATTACCCTATTCCTTCAATGTGACTCGCTCAAACTTATCCGCTGCTCCACCTCTCACCATCCTCTCCACCACCACCTTCCCTTCCCTTCCCTTTGCTTCGTATAATGTAGAAATCACCAAACCACCTTACCCACGTTCTCATAACAGTGAATCTCCTCCGCCCATTCATGCGAAGAAATCGCCCCCTCGGGAAGTTCTGTCAAGGTTGCACATTCTGGAAGCAGTGTGATTGGGACACACCCTTCTTCCAATTGAGCCTTTTTGTTGGTACCCACCCAGTTCACTACGACAAAAGACCAGGTTGGTCCATAGTAGGGAATCGTCGCATTGCACGCCACAAAGGTCCCTTCTTCCCGGTCGGGAAGAGTTAATTCGCTGAAAGGACCACCGAGGTGTATCCCCTGAGTCCCTGATCCGCCAAAGGCATATAGACCACCGCTCTGCGTGTTATTTGTGTCCGGAAGGAAGGCCAGTCCCTCGGGAAAAGGGGGAGTTCCCGCATCGGTGAGGATACTTGTATTCATTTGGGACGAAGCTGTGCCATTCTGATAGAATATTGGACCGACGGCCGTACCACCGGTACTAGGAGTAGGAACAGGCGATGAAGGGGATTGGTAACGAAGAATCGCGCGGTTTTGAGCAGGTCCAATATGTGCGAGCTCGAAAGGGAGGAGATGGACCGAGGGAGTAAGGTCGGCGGTGGAAGTGATGTTGGCGATGAGACGGAAGCCGTGGGCGGTGGTGAGTTTAGGAGTGGTAGGCGCCGCGGTGGCGAGGGTTAAGAGGAGGGGGAGGAGGTGGTGGTGATGCATTTTGGTGTTGTCGTTTTTCTGCCGCTGTTGACTTTATGATTGTGGTTGTGGCAGATGATAGATTTTGCTGCGGAGTTTTATCCTTTTAAGAGAGTTGATGGTTTAGAAAGTGTTCAATGCGATGAGTTGTTGAGAATGCGAAGATTATATACCTGCCTGGATCTGTTTTTTTGTGTCCCAATATTAACAGTGGCAATACGTTAGTCGTGCAATATCTGTCTCATGCAACACTGTCAGCGTGGATATTGAACAGCGCCAATACGAAGTCAGCACCTGGACAATTGCAACGAATGGAACCTCGTACTCAAGGCAGTGGTGAGTGGCGAGGTGTCTCTTGCAGATGCACCGAGCGGTTATCGGCATACTGACCCCTCTCGGCAGGCGAGTTGCTCTGTGTGCGACAACGTCTCTCGGGAAATTGGAAATTGGCTTAGTAATTCCGGCTCTTAACCGGGTTTTGACATGGACTGTGATGGACGCGTCTACCGGGTAATCTCAGTAGACGATGTTGGTCTGTAGGCTTGTCCTCTGTAGTCTAAGGCGAGACGCGCAGTGCCTTCATGCTGCACCTATCTGAAGCTGATGTGTGAAATTGATGGCTTTCATTTTCCAACTCCAGCCCAGTGCTGCTGGGGTGGCAGAGAAGGAGGGCCATGATAAGCTGCTAGATTGCAGGATGTGCCTTCCCAATTTCCACAACATCAAGCCACACACGTCCCTGACAGCACCTACCTCTGTTGTAGAAGGTGCCGTCAGACTCTCGCAAGATCTCCTCACAACGCATTTTACTTACAAGTTTCGGAGCAATGCCGCTGTTTGTTAAGTAGAATACGGACTAGAGCTCATTTGCACGGCCCAACCGAGTTAGCTCACCTCACATTCGATGGACGTTTTCCGATTGCGCGCTCCGTCGTCAAATCACGCAGAGCACAACGCACCACGTATCGGCGAGATGAAAACTCCACTTGGAGGTTGGGCGAATTCATACGGCAAGCCTATTGGCCGCGAATCTGTCGAACTCACCCTTTTTGGATCGACCTGCAGCGTGGCGTTTTTGACAACACAGCTGAGTGGATCTTTCAGCCCTCCCACCTCCACCCCGCAACATAACTTCCCCAACGCCATCTTCCCTTGCTCAACTCCCCATCGCTGAGCATTTTCTTCCTCCGTACCCACCCTTCCGAAAACTATGAAGCACGAAAGCCAAGAGGCTGGAGGCTCCAGAACTCGGGAGCCAGATTCGACCGATGGACGACAAAGGGAGAGTGGCGTCCGACCTGAATCGGGGAATGATGGAGCCCCGTCAATGGGGGGATCAACAGAGGCATGTTGTAACTCGGAAACCAGGGTGTGATGCCTTACCTGCTGATTGCCAATAGAAGCAGCCCAACTCAGGCCACTACACGCTCAAACCCTTAGCCTTGCCTGACCGGAACCAGACGCACTACATTGACATCGTGGCCGTCCATGACTTTGATGAGACAGTCGAAAGTTGGGTCTACAGGGACAAAGAGGAAGTGTTACGTCAAGAAATAGACCGCATCAAGATAAGGATGGTTGAAGTTTCTGACGAGGTTCGTTCGGCTAATAAAGCGTTCCGCGGAGCTGTCAAGCCACTGAGAGAGGTCGGCTCCTCGAGTTCTTCCAGCTTATCCAGACCTGCGGTGAGGTTGAGTTGGCTCGAGGACAGGGAAATGCTACCACGGGCTCTTCCTGGGGCTCGTATTTTTGCCTTTTCCTATCCAAAGCTCGATATCCATGGCGACGGCAGCAGCCTGGCTGATTACATCGACAAAGCAGCCTCAGGGCTGCTTCGCGAGCTCGCGCGGGTCCGAAAGTTCATTCATGTGGACAATCACGGTGAAGTCAGCCACCCTATCGTCATGATTGGTGCGGGCCTCGGAGGCATCATTGTGCAGAGGTCTCTCAGACATCCAGCAGCGCACAGTGGACCATTGCTGCAGCTCAGTTTCGTTGAACATGTCGCCGAAGTCATCTTTCTCGACACGCCGTTTCCACGTTTTAAAGACGGTACGGGGGTGGCGGATCTCGATGACTTTTTCCCCATCGACATCAACGTCAGGATGCGCGCCTTACTCAAAGTCATGGGGATTTTGAAGGCCCAATGCAAGGACGCGGATGTGACCATGATCTGGAACGAGTTCTGGAAGGTGTTATTCCAGTGCGGTGGGTTGGAGGCTCGCGTCTTGTGGTTCTACTCAGCTGGACGTCCGCGCCTGCAACCCACGAAGCGTTATCTAACCGGTCAAGATGGGAGCTTGAAGACCGTTATGCTATACCCGCTTCATTTGCCCCGACTGCGCCGCTTGTCGGGCTTCCACGGGCCCGACGACCCGAACTACAAGCAGATCATGTCACGGCTTAGCAACGACTTGATGCTCAGGTCTGTCCGCAGTGAGCGGCTTAGGGACTTGCAGCGCGACCTGATGCGCGCCGGATTTCCCGTTGACACCCAAGACGAGCAGGGTCTATCTCTCTTGCACCACGCTGTGGCGGCCGTTAACCCGTCAGGCGTAAACCTACTTCTGGGCAACCGGGCCAACCCTCTGGCGAGGGACACCGACGGACAGACTCCTCTGCATTGCGCGATTCGTAGGTTCTGTGCCAATGAGGACGAAATCGCGGATGAAACTGTGCAGACCAGGCTTATAACCATTATCGAGCAGCTGTTGAATTTCACGACCAAGTCCGAACTGTACAATAGCCGGGACAGTAGGGGTATGTCACCGTACGACGTGATACACACGGAGCGCGACGGAACATCAGGAATTTATGGCCAGATCCAGGATCTTTTGCACAGCCACCGACTGAAAATGGGTAAAACGGACTCTGAGGCTAAGAAAACCCCGTGGGCAGACTGGAGCCCGCCATACGGCACGGCGACAGCAGAAAAGGCGTGCGAGCAAACCAAAGCCATCGTTGCAGAGTTCTACACAACATGGCCCTATACAGCCGACTACGAAGTGCCTAGTGTCCTCAAGCTCATCTACGACAAGGAATGGGGACCGACAAAGATCCTATCCAGACTCGGGGAGCGCCACCTCGGCGAACAAGACGTATGTTGTCGGTGGATACACATCCCAGCCAACAACGTGAGCAGCCTCCAGAGCAACCAGGTATCTTTGATCACAATGCTGACGTTGCTATCCCCGCAGGAACAATGGCTCCATGTAGGCAAGACTAGGCGCGATCCTCGCACTACACGTGCTGATAGAAGTGTTTCGCAGGACCTGCTCATCCGACTAAGAGTTGTGGATAGCTCCATGGTGGGCCAGCGCCACAGCGGTGAGTAAAGGGTTGGCCCCTCGGCACATGGACTGGCTGATGCGCTTCCAGGGCACACCCTTTTTAGTCGATACATGGTCGCCCAGGCGAAGAGGTACAGGCAAGTGCGTATATCCAAGAAATCCGGTTGATGCCAGAGAGATGAAGTTGGGAATGATGGGTGTTGATTTTCTGGCTATTCATACAGGCTCGATTGCCCCCCCTAGTCCGGATGGAACCTCCCACTGTCACCCCTCAACTGGACGTTATCTCGGAGGATGATGGCATTAGTGACGTGGATTCCAACTTAGGGGGGTTGGGATTCACGGAGATTCTCGAAGCCGAGGGGAGGGGGTGGCCGGCAGTTCCTCTTCCCAGAGGGTTAGAACATACGTCGGATACTATTGTGTTGTTTGTAAGTGTGCTAATTCAGTGAAGTGGAGAAGAGGCTAACAGAGTAACCACGACGTAAAAGATGCCTGTCCTGGCATACGAGCAGCACAGAGAACGCAAAATCATGTCTCGAGCCCTTCGCAAGGCTTCAAAGCCCGTACGCCATCGTACTTCATCTCCATGGAGAGGCACAATGTTTGCTGTCGAGAACCACGCAAGGGGCCGCTGGAGCAGGGAACCCCACATTCACCAGATCGATGCCTACATCCACTCCGACAAACCCCTCCACTGTCGCAGAACCCTGGATCAGTACTCCTATTACATGATGGACACTACCGAACCTAGAGACCTTGATCAGATCGTGTACAAGTGGGCCCGTAACAAGCAATCTCGGCAGCAAAGTGCGGAAGGGGTTCGTGAAAGCTTCAGCGAAGATGAACTCGACATCAAGTCGGGAGCGGACAGAGACAACCCCACCGAGATCCCACGCGAACCCAGACACCGGCCGGTTATCATGGTGGACCAGCTCTGGCTATGGGTGCTACCCGACGGCACTGTCGTGACGAGTCTGCCGAATACAGCGGATCCCAGCAAAATGTATAACATTCAGACGCGACTCGAAGCAGCCTTCTTCGATCACGATGGTATGTCTGACTCGCCTGTCCGGTCGGTTGACCACGTGGTACAAGGTGTTTTAAATACCTGTGTTGGCTTCTTTGAACGAGAAGGACCTTGCGGTGTCAGGTTTCGGGAATGTTTTCAGAGTTATATCAGCGAGATTGTAAGCCTTCCGAGTCCTCTGTTGTGTGTAGCTATCCCTGTCGCAGCGGTAAAGTACTAATATCAAACCTGTTCAACAACAGGCTGCAGATGAAGCGAACATGTATAGGGAGTACAAACGAGCTGTCAAGTTCTTAAGGACCGTCGGCCGCGCTGCCCTATCCGCTGAGAAGTACATCGATATATTCTCGGAGGTGACCGACGAGACCGAGAGACTTATTGAAATCATGGACATTCAGGACGAACTCAAAATTGTCAACTCGGTGCTGCTAGCGCAGAGTGCAGTCCTTCAGATGCTCGTGGAACAGATCAAGGAGAGCCCATCGAATGAAGCTCGGACGGCGCTACGTGATGGTGCTTCGTGCGTTCGGGATGCGGTGAAGATTGTGAAAGACCAGATCTTTTCTGTGAAAGAGATGGCTGACTGGGCAAAGAGGGTGCAAGACGATGTCAGTCCCGATCCCGATCTACTTTGCCGCCACGTTCTGTCTGAATGCTAACTAACCATATTGCTCGACCTAGTTAAAAGAGCTTCTGGCTTTTAAACAACAGCAGTCAGACACGTGGGACAAACGATTCTCCAGGCAAGTGGCAAGACAGGGGCAGGAACAAAATAATGTAAGCGTTGCTGCCGCCCACAAGACACAGAAGCTAAAATGACTCGTGAACTAGACCATATTGGTGTTTACAATTGTCACATTGATCTTTGTAAGTTCCATGCAACCTGGAGATGGAGAGAGTGAAACTGATATTCCCTAGCTTCCCATGTCCTTTATATCCAGCTTCTTCGCCCTAGAAGTCAATGAATTTCCCAAGGATGCTCAATCGGGGAGCATATCTTGGCCTCTCAACGAAGTATCCAGCTACCTTTGTGCGTCCCTTCTCCATCCTCCACTTATTCCTTGGAGTGGCTGCTAACTAGGCACCCCGACCAAAGTCGGCATAGCTATCGCGGTTTCCTTTCCCATGATTATAATGGCGTTTGGTGTCAACCCGATCACCCGAGCGGTCAAGGCCAGGCGCAATAATGAACGCTTCCGCAAGCTGAGGACATCGGCGCACCGGCTCGGAGATCACGACAGTGACTACGCGTCATCTGATGATGACGACTCAGATGACAGTGGCAGCGAGTTCGGCACCCGGCGATACAAGAAAACAATTCAGAAAGATGAAGAGGATGATGATTACGCACCCCTCTTTGGCCGACGCGGTCTCACTATCCACACTAAGATCCCCTTGCTGCGACGCCTGTGGGAATACAAGGTGTACCGGCTTCCCGAGGCAAAGGATTTTGACGAAGTTGGTCTCACAGACCTTGAGTGGGATTACCCGCTGAGACGGTGTCGCAAATGGATAGTCAAGTCCATCGAAGATACGCTCTCTAGGGTCGGACTGGGTGGGCTGGCCAGGAGGTATGCCGACTACATTGTGAAATCTCGGCTTGAGCGGGAGTCAGATGATTTGATTAAGGAGCTGTTCCTTGAGAGGATGAGGTTGGAGGAGGAGGAGGCGAAGGCTGTTCAGATGGAAAAGGAGCAAAAAGGAAAAGGGATACAAAAGGAGGGGGAGACAGAACATCAGGGCGTGTTTGGGAGGAGCAGTCGGACGGGAACTGGCCTGTCTGTGGTGTCGGTGGCGGGGATTGAGCATGAAGGGGGGCCTGGCCCTGCATTCCGGCGCATGCTATCAAGAAGGGGAGCTAGGGGGCGGGTGGAGGATGAAGAGAATGGGGTGGATTTGTGAGATACGGGATATGTTGGAGCTTCTCAACTCAGCATTTCCCGTATACTACAGCACCTGGCCGATGCAATTGCCAGGCCGCAGTGCCAACTCGCTACCAATCCAATAAGGAGGCAATAGGTCCTCAACGGAACGCGCAGCGCGCAACATTCAGCTATTGCGAACGCCACAGCATTGTCACTTGAAGTACCCGGATCGACGTGTTTAATTAACAGGGTGTTGGTTGGTTAACGGCCTGTTGGATTGAGGGTGCGTGATGGGGCGCGCCGGAATCAGGATTGACGAGTGTCGGAGTGACTGATACCGGGTTGGATTGGGATCATGTCCGTTTGTAGCTTGTCCAGAGGGGCTTTTTGTAGCTTTCCAGACCCTGGTGGGCATTCCAATTCCCAACCCCGCAGCCGAGCTTCACTCTTTCTGTCATTGTTTTGAGAGACTGTCGTGGTTGTTTTGCTTTAACACATAGGAGCAGGAAAAAGGTCGAAAGAAACAGGCCAGGCTTTATTTATGATAGGGAGGTAGGTTGAACTAACTGCGGTATTCAATTTAATTCAGGTTAGAATACGGCCGTATCCGGGTGACAACTAGACTGCATCATTTATTCATGTACTCTGGGCACTGGTGTTACGCTTGTTGTGTAATGTAGGTAGGTATTTTGCGCAACACTTGGATCGCGTGAATCGTTAATCGACCTGCCCGCCCTTTCCTTTGGTATTCACTTCTTACATGTACACAGATTTTATGCAAGCTTAATGGACTTTTGAAACGCAAGGATCCAAGTAATTAAACCAGACAGACACTCGGTTGCTAGCGACACATGACATGATGCATTAGAATTAGAATTACCCCAGGATGCAAATCGGCGACATCAAACCAACAACCCACGCGCAGCTTCCTAGGTACTAATGATAATTTTGAAAAATGAAATTGCATCACTACAAGCCAAGAAATATTCCCTGGGCTTTATAAGTAGGTACATGCTTACCGCTGCTGACTGAGACTGAGACGGTGGCACAGCACCTGCACTCCAGCTGAATTGAAAACGACTGGACAGGACAGGACAAGAAATGGTTTCAGTCGCATTTACTAAAAATCGCCGCCATGTACTACATCGGAAACGAATCTCACCTCGGTTGCTTTTACGCCTCATTGGCTATTGCCTGGTCACGAATTATTGGATCTGTGTGTACCCGAATAAATGGGGGGTGGCGGGTTAGTCTGGGCAAAACCAGGCGGCCCCCATGATCAGTAACACATTGGAGGTTACCTACTCTGGTTTTTCCAATTAGGTTGCATTTTTTTTCTTTCTCTCTCTTGTCTGCGGATTTCCACCATTGATATTGTTGACGTCAATATGGAACCTTCAAGTTATTACTGCAGCGATGCAGAGCATCTCTCCGATATCCCACATGGAACCGGCAATGGAGTTTCCACAATATTACCAGAAGTTGCCTACGACACCTCACCCGAGGTATATGATGCGGATCTGGACACTTCGAAATACCCTATCGACCGAGACATCAACGCTCCTCTCCCCGTCTATGACGACGGCGACGAGACAACGAAATCTCCCCAAGTCGACTACGATAAATCGGCAGAAGTGTTTAACGTCGAACAAGACACGTCCAAGTACCCTTCTTCTGGACGGCGCATTCCTTTTGTTTCTGATCAACAGGAACAACAAGACCGGGAGGACCAGTACCTACAAGCCATTCCTACGTCTCAGCTACCCTGGTGGCGTCGTCCTCGATATTTAATCGCCATTGCGTTTGTCTCTGTGGCAGTCATAACCGGACTTGTGGTCGGGGTTGTCATCGGCACGGGACACATGCGTGGAAGTCAAGGTACCGCCGCCGATGCAACTGATTCTTCTTCTTCGTCTTTACCGAAAACCAACTCTCCGCCAGACAAAAACAGCACCGCCACCGCAAATGGGAACAGCACCATCCTCACGCCTATACTCACGGCTTCGGTTCTCGGAAATAATTCCGCCACGGCAACGCAGGAGTTGTTTCTGTTTGCTCTCCACCCGGATAAGTCGATTCAGTATATTTCTTCGCCGATTTCTCTGTTAAACTCGTCCACATCAACATTTGGATCGGGATCGGGATCGGGATGGCCAACGCTGCGCGGGGGGTGGAAACCCTTGTCGTCGTCTTCGTCTCTGCGGTTTTTAAACCACCCTGCCTCTATCCGGTGGGCTTCTGGGAATAAACTTTCCGTCGCGGCACCTTGTGCTCCGGATGGATTCGTTCGGGCCAAAACCATAATGTTTGATAAAGATGGGGTTCCCCAGGTTGGGATTGGGTCTTTGAAAGAAGAATGGGAAGATCTTGGGGGTCCGGTCCCTGTCTTAAAAGGGGGAGGAAAGCTGTCAGCCTGTGCGTTGAACGGCGATGAGCGCGCAGATTGGTATTTCATCTCGGGAAGCGGGGTCAAACAAAATGTCTGGGACGGCAACCCCAATGCCACTTTTTCGTCAGATCCCAATTCCAACTCTACAGGAGGAGCAACAGGAAAATGGTATCACCCCGGAAACGGCGACGCGAAATGGCATTCTACCGCTGACTTTGGTCTTTCCCTTTTGCCAAGTAGTCGTGCCGGAATAGTCTGTCGACGCGACAGGTGGCTACACGATCTATTTGTGTTTGCAGAAGACGGGAGCGTGAGGCACGCGAGTTATAATTTGGAAATCACATGGACTACACCAAATAACCGGGGTGGCAACTTTAAACTCCCAGGAGGAGCAGGAGAACCGGTGGTTACAAATGTGGGGAGTAAAAGGGTGGATTTCTTTGGGATTGGAGAAGATAGGGCGGTTTGGTGGTTTACCTGGGATAGTGAGCAGGCTAGGTATACGGATTTGGTTAGTTTGGGAGGCGATTTCCAGAGTGTGCCGTCAGTGGTCGTGACAGGTTCATCAGAGTTAAGAGTCGATGTGGTCGGGTTGGGAACCAACGGGAGGGTTTGGCATCGCGTCATGCTCGGGAGCCGGTGGGTGTTGGATTGGGAGGACCTGGGCGTGGCCGGAAGTAGTGCGCCGTTGGTGGTAAATGTTGGAGATTCCAAAGTTGGGGCGTTTGTGGTGGGGAGGGATGGCCATGTTGATTATGCCGTGTGGGCGGTCTCGTCAGAGTTGAGCTGGAAGAAGCTGCGGTGGACGAGTATGGGGGGAAATGTGACGACAGTTTTGTGAGGGGCGCCTTTATAGCTATGCGTTGGAACTCTTAATTACATATTCTCCATTCTGCCCGAAATAACGACTCTGGATAAACACTTTGCCACCTAGGTAGGTAGTTAGGTAGGACTAGTAACGTAAATATCCCCCACGCCGCCGTCGTGTTGCAAGCCTCCCATTTCCCTGGTCGGGACAAGGCACCTCAGGCCATTTCCTAGCCGTAGCGTGACAATCACTAATACTGTAATCGTAGCAGTCAAGGGGAAACTCCACCGCCTGCTTAAAGCAGCGCTTGTGACCAAAAGCCCAGAACGAGCTGTGGTAGTTTTTCCAATCCATACACCAGTCACCGACCCCCGGGACGCCTGCATCTTTTTTACAGCCCTCGCTTGCGTCCACGGAAAAGTTGCCCGTACTGGTATGCCAGATGCCATTGTGTCTCAGACCCTCGCGAGGGGCATCGATGGTCAAGATGGTCAGGCTGTCTGCGGAGATGGCCGTCGCCTGAAATGTCAGGGCGAGTGTGGCGATTATGGTCGAGACATGCATTTTGGCTCTGGGCCCTGTCAGTCAGCTCATGTTTTTGTTTTTTTGGTGATGATTATTCACACTTACATGAAACACGTCGAGCGCGAAGACTAACAAAGCTTGACTTGACTTGCCTAGTGGGGCGGGGGAGATCAAGGGATGAGAAAGAGGTCTAGTGATGAGCTGAACCGATGAAGAAAGGCAGGCGAGTGCTGGTGAATTCGTGTGCCGGTGTGCTGAGATGAAAAAGAAAAAAACCAACTTGGTGGGAGAGAAGTACGCTTTATGTCATGGCCAGCGATACCTCCCGGCACTCACTCCTCTGGTCGCAAGAACGAACCCCCCCCGCCGCTCTCCTTCACCTCTCTGGGAAGGACCAAGAGACTGTGTCACTCGGTCATCTTCATCCCAAGCCTCTATCACAATCTTCCATTTCTTACCAACATGAAGTTGGCCCATCCTTTTTTTGCCATTTATCCGGGGGGCTTGTCCCTCGTTGTTACGAAAATATACCATCACGAGTCTTGGCGGGCTGGGAATATCTCAGCTTGCTGGGGCTAGTCCTGGTCAACTGAGGATATTATTTTGGTTCTCCTTTCCACTTTAATTTGCCGAGTGTAAGCGCTACTTGAGTTACCCGTGGCTATGAGGCACATGCACAAGAGAAATATATCCGGGGCGGATGTCTCGTATTCTATCTTCAGCCATGGACCAATCAGCTCTGAAGACCAGTCTCAAGATCAAGGCTGTGTAACCGGTCTGTGTGTAGCGCCGCAAAGCAGGCTGTGCGACGTTGAATTCTTGGTTCGGTTGCCAACAGCTTTCAACCCATTGTCTTGATCTGCTTATTTTAGGTGTAGGAGTTTTTAATCTCGTTGGATTTTGTTGCCGATATGCCCTCACAATTTCTGTCTCTTGGCAACACGGGGGGCACTTTGATCACCACGAAAGTACAAGTAGCGTCTCTTCCGCCGCTATTGCAATTACATCCAAGCAAACGCATACATTCCAAGCCGTCTTTTGTTTTGGTTCTTTTCCTGCGAGTCTAGATCCCCACTCTGAGCGTAAACTTCAAGTCAACACCAAAACAGGAACAACAACAAACTAGGACAAAAAAAAATGCGTCTCCCACCCCTCGGACTCGTCATTGCTGCATTCACCGCCACCCAAGCCGCCGCCGACTCACTCATCACCTACCGGTCATGCACTCTCAGCGAATGCAACAGTTCAAGAAGCGTATGGTTCAACGACATCGGTCAGGCTTATAACTTCAACGCCAACGATAAATGTCGCGAGCCTGGGGTGCCTAACATTGTTGAGGTGTGCATGGACTGGGCGAGGGGGGGCGCGAGCTTCAAGACAGTGTTTGGGGCTACAAGGTGTTTGCGTAAGGGGGCGGAGACGCGTAAGTCTTTTATTTTTTCTTCCCTTCGTTTTCTTTGCACAGGAATACTTTTAGAATGAGATGTTTGAGGCTAACCACGCAAATACATAACAGCTGTGTCTCCCTGTAGCCATGGCGAGTGTTGGATGGATACATGGAGCGAGGTTCCCTGCAACTGATAGACAAGTACATGTATGCACCTGGCGGTCCAGAGTAGAGAATAATTGTTTACAAATGTAATTATTAAATGTTGCTGGAAGATAAAGGACTGGGCTGAATGCTTGTCGTCCCAAGACTTCTAAGCCGTCCAAGTCAGATTAGAATTTGTATTGCAAACTTGTACTGTAGAGAGCTGACGACGGGCTTGGTGGATGGTGAATTTACACCCTATTCCCAATGCGTTTAGCCTTGGACAGAACCCTGCGCCGGGGAAAGACCTCCGTGAGGCCCAAAATTGCAGTGCAAATGCTGTGGTTGCAACCGCCTTTGTGACGGCCGTTGTGCCTGGCCCACCACACGTTCTGGGATTTGGGTGGCGGGCACCCCACAGTGCAGCGGACCCAGGACCACCTGAATTCATTCTGCCGGGCTACCCCTCCTACCCTACCTGGCCACTACTATTTGGGTGGTGTAATTGTGGGAATCCTTTCTTTTCCTTCTTCCTTTTCCTTAGCTTTAGATTCGCGTATCAAGTATGGAATAACTTTGCAACCCCATCGCAATAGATTTCCCACTGCCTTGACACCTTTCACTGTAACTTGCCATCCCAGAACCCAAAAACCGCCTGTGGCAATCGTTGCAGGTTACCCACCTTTTTTGCCTACATCATGTTGCTTAGAGCTAGGTCCTAGGTGCACAACATGGACACACAGAGGTGATGGACCTATTCGCCAACGGTTAGATCCTGAATATAACAGGCGCTGAGTCGGTTTTTTGTACCTGCCCAGCTTTTAGGTTCCATTGTCGACCAGGAGAAGGGCGGAGGGACGACTTTTTTGCCAATGGTTGGATGTTTAGCTTTAAGGGCCTACCTACCTACCTAGGTAGGTAAGTAGGGAAACCCAGGCCGAGGCAAGAAAGGCTTGGCAGAGTCAAAAACTTTTTGTAGATAAAATATCCAGGCAAATGGATAATGGATATGGTGGCTTCAGGCCTCATTGAATGCTCGGAGAGTCGGAAGCGAACCGCCTTTTTTCAAAGATGCCTTGTCCTCAAATCAAAAACTTCCGCAGAGCTAGCTAGACATTGTACTGCAAACTATCAATGTGCCATGGACATTGCAATGCAGAATTTGACTTTTGGATGAGCTGCAACGTGAATGGTTGTCCAAAAATTAAGGCCTCCGTGAGGTAAGAAATTGCAGTGCTCTCTCTTGCTGCGCAGTTGCGTCGTCAACATGCATCCCCAGCGTCGATTAGAGGAGAGCCAGTATTCTAGAGCATGAACGCCGCAAGGGACCCAAACCTCAACCTGCCAACCTAACTCCGTGTTATTAAATTTTATATTTTCCCCTATTCACTCTATAGTGTCTTTTAGGTATGTTTCTGCCTCAACTGGAACCTACAGGTAGTTGAGCAAGCGCCATGGAGATATGTAGGATAATCCACGGTTGGGAACGAGGGGCAGGCACCCACAGTTGCATGTTCAAGACCTCCGTAGGGCCAAAAATTGCAGTGCTGCGGATCTCCGTTCATGCGCAGACACACAGAAACACCAGCAGACAGGATATTGCGCCCAAAAGGGGGCTATACATAGAATATCCCAGGACCCAGAGTGTCACTCGCACTGTGAATCACTAACCCCAAGTCCGCCAGGCATTGTTGAACTTGAAATTTTCCTCTACTTACTTGACAGTGACTGTGGGGTATATTTTCTAGATTATTTTGGTGATCTAGCACATGCCCTAGAGGGAGACGGGAGACAATCCTCGGTAGGACAAGGTTCGAGCAGGGCATTCCAAGACCTCCTACAGGTTAGAAATTGCAGTGAAAAAGAAATGCTTTTTTTTTTTAAGTAATTATGTGCCATGCGGAGATTGTGATTACGTAGGTACCTAGCCGTGCAGGGCGACTGGATACCAGATGATTGGCTCCTTAACAAATTGTGCAAGTGTTTGTGCTCCGTAGGCTGAAAAGCACAAGCAACTCGAACCCTGTGTTTTCTGCCAAGGTTTGGAGATCTTCCCGCCGCTGTGTCCATCGGCAGACAAGAGGTAGAGCAACAACACCCACTCTCCCTAACGAGTGAAATTAGCACAAAAATGCCAGCCCTTCGATTTATGATGGGATGGCCTCGAAACTAGGGGAGAAATCAAGTCAAAACCGCCCGTTTTGCCAACCCATCGTACTCGTTTGAGAGCGTGGCGACATGTACACCATCCTGCAGTGACTTTGGCCCCAAGGATTTTTTTTTTTCCCCAAGAAATTCAGATTAATCGGATACCGAGAAAGTTTGACCTGTAGATCTCGAATTTGCCATTAGTTTGGTGCAGAGTGATGAAACATTGCTTGCTTTGTTATCACCTCTCCGTAACATGACCTTACTTGAAGTCCTCTGTTGAGTTAGAAATTGCAGTGATACGGCGATGTCCAGCCTGGGTACGTACCTACCTAAGTACTAGGTAAGATACGGAGCAAAAAGAAATCCCTAGGCCCTCCACCGCGTAACGTCCTTCTATTAGCATCACACTAGGTCCACAACATGAACACGCAGATGATGGTCAATTCGCCACCAGTTAGATCCGGTAAGTACCTAACAACCAAGCGTCGATCTATTTTACAGTACCCAACTGGTACCAAGAGCGGAAGCAAGCCTTTTTGCCAGTATTCGAATGTTTAGCTGCAGGGGCCCGGAGAAACCAGGTCGAGACAAGAAAGACTTGGCAGAGTCAAGGAAGGGCCCTTCCTAGGTAGATAAAACATCCAGTCAACGGAGGCGGGCTTCAAGCCTCATCGAAACTCGGAAGCGAAGCTGCCTTATTCAAGGGCAGATACTTCAGCAGAGCCATTGCAAATCGCTATGCGCAATTGCAATTCACATTGTGACCTTGGATGAGCTGTAACGCGCATGGTTGTCGGAAATCAAGGCCTCCGTGCGGTAAGAAATTGCAGTGCTCGGGACTCGCTGTATTTAGACGAGTGGATCCCCCTAGGTTGAAAATTGGACAGGGCTCATTTTTGGCCAAGGTGGAGAGGGGAAGGCCTCTCCGTGAGGCCAAAAATTGCAGTGCTCCTATTTTTGAAAGTCGCGCGTCGGGTCGCACTTGCGTCGACACGCAAGCGCGCCAAGGTAAACAACATGCAACCCCAACATCAGAGGCCTAGGATCCCAGAGCATTATCGCCATAAGCAACCCGAGCCTCAAACTACCAACCTAAATCCGCGTTATTAAAATTTACATTTTCCCCTATTTACTCTATGGTGACTACTGGGTATATTTCTGCCTTAAACTAGAAGCTGATTATCTATGTAAGCAAGCACACGCCATGGAGACATGTGACATAATTCACGGTTAGGAACGACGGGCAGGCACCTACGGTTGTATTTTCAAGACCTCCGTAGGGTTAAAATTTTGCAGTGCTCTGGTGGTCGCAGTTCGTCGATAGTAAGCGCTAAGGTCAACATGCAACCCCCTAGCATCAGAGAAACCCATGATCCCAGACCATTATTGCTACGAGCAACCAGACTTAAGTCTCGAACAATCAACCCAAACGCGCACTATACGTATTTTCCTTTGTTTATTTTACAGCGACTGCTGTGTATATATTTCTACCTCAACTAGCTACCGGCCTCAGGTACGTTAGATAAACACTTGCCATGAAGGGACAAGTGAGAAAATCCTTGGTTATGAGGAGGTCTAATACCTAACTCACAATTATGTGTTTCAAGGCCTCCGTGGGGCAAAATTTGCAGTGCATTCAAGTAATTATGTGTCATGTGGAGTGGCTTGCGATCAATCTATAGAAGATATTTGGCTCCTTGACAAATCGTGCAGGCGTGTGTCGAAGGTACGCTAGTGTCCAAGACACGATTAACTCGAAAGTTGAGCCACCGGATTATGGCTCTCGCTGGAGACATAACGTTTTACACGGTTTTTTCCCGCTCCAGCGATTGTGTGTACATCTGTTGCCAATGTAAGCATAGTTCAGGAGTTGGGTAGATGAAACAAAGGAAAAAAAAAAAAATTCCGCTGTCGGGTCGCCTGCAGGCAATGACCAGAATGATGGTCGGTGTCTCCTAAAGGCGGAGGGAATGGCCTCTGTCGAGCTAAAAATTGCAGTGACTAATAAAAGTTACCTCCGGTTGAAACTGGCCCCCGTGAGGCCCAAAATTGCAGTGTTTCTCTACCGGCGTGTCGAAGAGGACCACTACGCTTTTACTCCGCAACGAGCCTTGAACTCCCCCGGCTCCACGACTTGCGTAGCATTCAAATCCAAAATGCATGGATGAGATGAGCAGTTCCACGCAATGGCCTCAAGGGCCCGAGAATTGCAGCAAAGTTTTACGTGACCAGTTTGTTAGGTGGGCTCGAGCGAGATGGGGATGCACATTGCACTTGGGCGAAAGGGCTCCGTTGCGTCAGAAATTGCAGTGTTGTGACGACAGGCAGGTGATGTTGCGCACCGAAGATTTCAAAGCCTCCGTCGAGTCAGAAATTGCAGTGATTGGATTCCGATCACGACCAATCCCACCCCTACCTGGCGCGGCCGTCTGGTTGGTTTGCGCCATCCCTCTCGTCTCTTCGAATTCCAGCCGATCCCAGTCCATACACACGGTAAAGTCATAAAAATGCCTCTGGCACGCGAACAGCAACACCAGAGCTCCAGGCCCTATCGCGAACGACTCTGGAACTGCTATTCATACGAAAAGCTTCTAGTCTGGTCTTGCCTGTCCCTCTGAAGACAGACTTTCCTGGGGCCAGAAATTGCCGTGCTTGACAATTTCAGAGCTTGACGCTCTGCGGAATTGAACCGACGAAAATCAGCGCAACCTCGCCCCTCTTTGAGATTTTATGCCCTTGTGTCCGACCTCCTACCAAAATAGGGATAGTGCAGTAGATACGATGAGTGCTTCGGGATTGGCCAGGCTCATCATGCGGACACCTGTCAAAATTCAATGCCTCCGTGGGGTAGAAATTGCAGTGAGTATTCCAGCCCGGCGGCACCGGTGGTGTTTTTTTAAGAGTTAAACTCCCTGCACACCCCCAGAAATTTGAAGCACACTCTCCTTCACATATTCCAGCTGCCATGCACGTGAATGCAGCCGTCATCCGAACCTCCACTTCTTGGCTGTAAAAAACCGAAATATCAATGCGCGCCACTTGTGCACCAGCGATCATTGCCAGCGACCTTGATTGCCAGCGGCCCTGATTACCACCGGGCAGTCCAGCCACAAGTGACGGCCACAAGTGACGGCCATGTGCAGACAAATCTGCAGGTTTTACCAGCCAAAATAAAGGTAGCGCGTCGCAACCTGTCGAGATGAGATGCATTAAATCAGGGGGGCAGGCAATCAAGGTCGCTGGCAATCTAAATTGGTGATGCCCAGGCCTGGGGTTCAAGTTTCGGCCGGCGACGTAAAGGGAGGCTGCTGTCATTGAGATTTCAGGTTTTTACAGCTAAAAAGTGGAGTTCTGGATGCAAGCTGCCTGACAGGCCGTCACAGCTGGAATATGTAGGGGAGGGTGTGCCTTAAATTTCTAGTGGTGTGCAGGGAGTTCAACTCTTTTTTAAGGCAAAGACATACTCGTCGATCGTAAATGTACCTCTTATTTAATTTAATTCCTACCTCCGCTTTTCGTTACCTACCTACCTTCCTACCTACTTATAGCCTCTCCTAGACTGGAGCTTCACCGTCTCCACCTCGGGGTGTATAACAGTGCCGGACAACTAGGCATCTTAATAGATAATGCTAATATTGCTACAACTTAATTCTTAATAGATTATCAGCCTATCAATGCAATCCAATCTTAGTGGCAAACAGTCATTTTGTGACCAAAGTGTGTAGAGTGATAGGTTGTCCTAGGAAAGAACCTAGGTAGGTTGAAATAAAAACTTTCTGACTTTTCCATCCGGGAATCATAAATATTTACAGTTCCTTCACTGTTCTATATACAACAGTCTGATTGTCTGCGACGAATCTGGGCACAAGAGACTTCCTTTTTTCGTCCGCCGTCCTGAGCTGGGGTGAGCTGTGGCTGATTTGTCTTGAGCTTCTTCCCCTGAGCTAGGGTGATTGATCCCATACGCCGCCGCCGCACAGCCTCAGAGGCCCCCTTTTCAGT
>Ga0247765_1000359_pt1 | contig 36590 bp, 35 predicted proteins | sample UWRJL106311C6_FD_179949 | JGI IMG/M metagenome (GOLD analysis project Ga0247765, IMG submission 179949) | Plant litter microbial communities from Arlington Agricultural Research Station in Wisconsin, United States - UWRJ-L106-311C-6 | ecosystem: Environmental > Terrestrial > Plant litter >...
TTTTTTTGCAAAAATTGGGTTTATACATTACTGCCCATGTTCTGTCTTTTACACTAGGGATTTATTACATGAACAATGAGATTACTAGTTTGGATGTTTTGCAAATACAACATTCAATCCTGTTCTTTATCCATTGGAACCTATCTGCTTTCCTCCCTGGGACACAGCTTAGATCTTGATGGCAATACACAACAGAAAGATGCGTTATCACAAGTGGAAGTAATGGCTCTCAAACTTAGCACCAGCGATAATACACCTGCAGCTGATAGGACCAAATGCCCCGAACAGCGCGCTCACCTTCATGTCGCCATTCAGCATATCTTTGCGTGCACAATACACCGAGTATCAATTCCACCCGCACCAGAACCAAATCCCGCCAATTTAGGCAAGGATCTATCAAAGGACTCTCTAGACTGCGCAGATGCAAACTATTCCTATTCCGGTAGGTGCAACGGTGCATGCACAGCTAAGGAGATAGATCCTCGACTCGCCACGCGAACAGGGAGGAAGTACACTAGGTACGTACCGAGCTAGGTACCTAGGTAAAGGTAGGCAAGGTATACTAGGAAGAAAGGCAGGGCATACTAACTCTGACCAGGATGAAGCGTTACCCGGGACTGGCTCATGGTTTGCAGGGGTACTGGAAAAGAAAGTGGGTGGGGGCGTGAGTAAAAGAAAAAGAGTAAGACGGGAGCGAACGTAGTGTAGTAGCAGAGTGGAACCAGATTGATAACCACACATACCACACCACACCTGTTTGAAACGGCGTGTACCAACCAACCCTACCAACTTTACTTGGATGCATGCATGCATGTAGGTTATAATTTTTTCTTCTTCGTCGTCCGCGGGTTCCGACATGGGTGCCACCTCTCCGCCGTTGCATTCGCATGTTTCAATCGCATGTTCAATTGCATGTGATGGGATGGTATCCCAGATTTTAAGGAAGTAAAAGATCCCCGGTCCCGCTTTTTTTTGTCACTTCGGACCCGACCCGCCCCGACCCGCCCCCCCTGTCTGCCCGTTCTGTCCGTATGTACCCGCCTTCGGCAAATCCTATGTCCCCGAGATTCGGGCCCCGTAAGCTAATCAAAGAGTCCATGTCAACACCCGGGACCGAGCTTGACTCTGGGGGAAAAAAAGCCGGTGGGGTTTTGCTAACGTCCGTCGGGTTTGGAGGAGACCGGTCGGGGAAGGGGAAATGTGCGGCGTGGGGGTGCAGACTGCATCTCGTGTCCGGGCCCTAGGGCAAGTCACCAAATGTGGTGAGAGGCCGGGAGTGTTGAGAGTGCGGCGGCGGTTGTGATTGTGCGCCGGGCGCCCGAGTCAAATCTCTAAGCCAAGAACAGAGACAGATTTGGAACTTGAACAATGTTTTTGAGGAGGCTGCATGTCGAGGGATAAAACTGCGTGGTTTTTGTGTATCTAGGTAAGGAACTGGATGGGGAGTAACTTGCCTTAAAAAAACAACTTGTTAGGCTGATGCGATTTTTTTTTCCGTTGGAAGCAACGAGGAGAAAAATGGCAAGATGTCAAGCAGAAACACCACAAAAGACAGCGACAAGGTTTGTTTCTGGACTTTCTGGTCTTTATAAATGATCAAGTCACAGCAACTGCGCTTAATATAGCGACGTGATCTACAGTGGCAAGTATAAGCGCAGTACAGTACAGCTGCATGCGGCATGGAATTCCTGCTGGGATGGTGGCTTTTCGCATCTCGTGGCCACTGAGCTCGCATGATCAACCAGAAATACAGTTGCAGACTTGATATTAACGGCATGACCCCAACATGTTTTTCTCGTTGCACCAGTTGACGGCACAGTGGACGGACGTGCGTGTTGTAACAATGACAGACACAGATAATGTTATTACCGGGTGTGATGCAGTAAAAACGGAATGATATGGGCGGATGGGGGATGGAGACAATGAGTAATAGTGAAGACAGCGCCGCCAGGTTTGCTCGGCTCGATCGGCCGGGACTTCTCAGGCTGACCCTCCGATGACCGACACTATAAGTTGCATCCCGGGACGTGGACCGGCAGCCTATGGACCGCATCTGTACCACGTTACGATAAAAGCTTGGTCCGACACCTACGTCACTTACTTCCTCCAGTCATATATCGGAATCCTCTTCAAATTTGTTATTGGTTTCGGCAGATCAGAAGAAACGCTCGAGGGCTATCACTGAACGAAATGGCAACCCCTACCATATACGCTGTGCTCGGGTCGACTGGCAACTGCGGGACGGCTCTCATGGAGAATCTCCTCACCAAGGATGGCGTAGTTGTCCACGCCTACTGTCGAAACCGGGCCAAGCTGCTCAGACTCCTCCCCCAGATTGAGAAAGATGAGCGGGTCAAGATTTTCGAAGGCAGCATCCAAGATGTTGACCTCCTCGTCTCATGTCTACGTGGTGCTCGGGCCGTCTTTCTGGTGGCTTCGACCAATGACAACATTCCCGGCTGCCGGGTAGGGCAAGACACTGCCTTGGCAGTCATCGGCGCACTCGAGAACTTGAAGCTCAAAGACGGCGGTGGCCCGGTAAAGCCGCCGAAACTACTTCTCCTCTCGTCGGCTACCATCGACCCTCACTTTTCGCGCCACGTCCCCTGGCTGCTTCAACTTATTCTCCTTCGGTCGGCATCACACGTCTACCAAGACCTTCGCGAAACGGAACGCATTCTTCGCGCCCAGGAGCCTTGGCTCACCACAGTTTATGTCAAACCCGGAGCATTGTCGGTCGACGCACAGCGCGGCCATCGTCTGAGTCTGACTGATCAGGATGGTCCGTTATCTTACCTGGATCTGGCTGCCGCCATGATTGAAGCTGCAGACGATACAGAAGGGCGGTATGATTTCCGCAACGTTAGTGTTGTCCCGACAAACGGACCAGCTAAATTCCCCGCGGGAACACCAATGTGTATTTTGATGGGGCTGTTGAAGCATTACCTTCCGTTTCTGCATGGGGTTCTGCCGGCGACAGCGGGGCCGCGATAGTGTTGTTTGTGGGTGGTATTACGAACTGGAGAGCATCATCTGTCATTTCAGTAGGATCTTCATTTGTCATTTCGCCGTTGAAGTAAATAAGTACACGTGTCTATCCGATCGTTGGAATTAACCATTGAGTTCCTGGCTCAAGCATTTGTCGTAGTTCTAAAGGCCCGATATGTTACAGATTGCCCCTTCTCGACTCTTTCACTTATGCAACCATTAAAAACCACATTTTCATGTTGACATTCTCGCTGATGCAAAATTTGGAAAGTTTCTAGTCCAATTAACAATGAATCTTTAAACACGGTCGTGTTTTCGGATTCGCGCCTCTTCGTGGTGTTTCGTGGCGTTTCGGGGTATTCCTCGTTGGTGGCACCATTCGGGGGAATAGGGGGGAACGGGACTTCGGAGAGCGAGACAACACAACCCCCGTCACCCCAAAAAAGACAGCTTGTTAAAATAGTCTGCAAGCTAGTGCTGAGATACGTTAAAAACTTGTCCATTCAGAAGCAAAGAACGACTCAAATCCATCTTCTCATTCAATTAGGTCAATCATATTCCCATCCCTACAAACTTCAACATGACCACCGATTTCCAACTCCCCTCCACTTCACTCGGCCTCGCCCGTCTGGGGCCCAACCCCGACCCCGCCGGGTCCAACGAAGTGGTGCGCCTCCTACTCACCAAAAACCACGAGAAATTCCACATGTATTTCCGCGATGTCGCCGGCCACAACCACATCCCCCACGCGGTCCTTTCGACCCTCGCCATGGGCGGGACCCCCAAACATCTCCGTCGCGCATATGACGACGGAACAGCCATTCAACGCGCCATGCCGCCGACCGCGGACCCGTCTGTCATTGCCAAACTAAGCGACCCAGTGGAATTCTCCGCGCGCATGCAGATCCTCGATGAATATCCCAACTTCCTCGCGTTTTTTAAATCCGAAATCGCCCGACATGGCGGAGACTGGACGGCCGTTGTTAATGAACATGTTTTTTGTTCCGCCAAAAAGTATGAAAAGACGACCATGCTCGCGCAAATGTTTGAGGGGCTCTATCATCCGCTTATTCACTTTGGGTTTGGCGTCGAGTTTGCTTTGCCCGGGTTGGTGGCTGAAGGGCTCGCGCAGGCGGCGAGTCATGATCCCATGTATATTGATGAGTTTTTCCATCGCGCAGAACAGCGTGCCGCCAAGGGAGATCTGCCTCGGAAGCCGTTGGTCGAGTTGTATCGAATGGTGAGGGAGGATGAGACCATTCGCGGAGCGGCGAGACTTCCGGATGGCCCGTGGAAAGTACGCGATGGGGTGCTCGGACGCGCCATGGAGGAGATTGTGAATGTGGCGGCGCAGTTTCGGGTTGACGCTACGCAAGAAGCCGTGGATAGGGCGACGGCCGAGATGATTAACTGTGCGGCCTGGACGTGTGGAGGGGTGCATAAGCAGGGAAAGGCGAGGAAGATTGATTTTTTCCTTATGCATAACGTCACGAGCTCGTTGTTCTTGACAGTGCTGTGTCATCAGCCGTGGATTAGCATGGAGGATAAGGTGCGGCTGGTGGAGTACAAGACGAGACTTGATCTGGTTTGGTATGCTGCAAGTGCGGCGCCGGAAGTGGTGGATGAGAATTTCTTGGAGTATGAGCCGACGGTCACAAAGGGGTGGGATTGGCATCGGTTGTATGAGGCGCTGAATGAGCATCATGATGATGGTCATGTTGCCAAGTTTGTGCGGGCACTCAAGAACGGGGAGGAGGTTTGTGCCAGGTATGAGGGTGTTGTGAATGGTACGAATGGTACGAATGGTACGAATGGGGTCAACGGTGCCAACGGTACCAATGGACAGGTCAACGGTCATGGAGGTGCTGCTGACTTTCCCGTCAAGGGAGAGTCGTGGCTCCGCATTGCACAAATGTGCTATGATTCTACGCACATGTTTGTGGATGGACAGAAGAAGTGGGTTTGGGGAGCGGGCTTTGATCCCATGTGGAAGGCGGTGGCTGACGCGAATTAGTGCGTTTGTGTGGTGGCCAGTGTATAGAGGAATTGCAGTACTTCTTTCCTATAGAATTCTTGAATTTTGGTAGCAAGTCTTTGTGCTGTCTTGACCGACCTTTCTGTATCGTGACTTTGATATTCTGTGAAGTGGGGGAAAAAAAAGAAATTAGAAAGATAAAAAAAAAACAGAAACACTTAGGGTCACAGCGATGAAAAGACTCTAGTAGGAGCACGGATGAGGTTCATCTCTTGCCAAGTGGAAGACTGAGTGAAGCTGCCCAAAGTCGAGAATCGGCACTTACACCCATTCACATCTCACATTCAGTGTAGAAGTGGTAGACACGAATGAGCTTCAATAACAAGAGAATCAAGTAAAAGCGATATTTCATTTCTCATTTGCACTATACTCTCCTCGAGACCATGCCCTACTCTTCAAACTTCAGCCCATCCACTACCTCCCCATTATTCACAAACTCCTCAATCCACCCAATCGTCATCCTGTTCCAATTAGTCAGTAAATCAGCCATGTAAACACTGCATGGAGAAGGTGATTTACATGCTCCTCTTGGTATCCGCAAACCGTTCATGATCACCGATCAAATGCTCTTTATACCACGGATCCATCTTCATCCTTTTATAATCCTCGAGATTCTCAAAAACCACCTGGCTGAAACAGTCAAAATCTGCGACATTCGCCATCTGTCGGTCAAATAAATGCGTCATGAGCGAGCGCGTCTCCAGCGGGTTGTGGATCTGCGTCCACCGCTTGACGCCATATTTCACCATGAGATCCTTGGTTAGCGGAGCCGAAATGTTAACCATGTGGTGTCGGTAGGCTTCCTCGCTCATGCCGGGTTTGCGATAGCCGCAGATGGTGAGGCAGAGGTATTTTTTGGTGGGGCTGGAACTGGGGGGTTCCGGGATAGCGGGAGCAACGGTGGTTGTCGTCATTGTGTGCTATGTTCCAGTGGACAATTCAGTGATGTGCAAGACAGTTTGGGAATACGGACGTAGAATCAAGCAGAGCACACATCATTAGATTTTCCGACGAGAAAACACCATATCATTCGGGTCGAGGATCTCACGGCTTCGGGTCATCGGGTATTACTCGGACGGGATCATCCGGGTATCGGGACAATTGCAGCCATGTCCGAACACACCTATATCTTCAAACCGACGGTAGGTCCGGAATGAATTTGGCGGACAGACACAACTGCACTCAAGCAACACCAAAAAACAATGGCCGCCCGGAAGAACACACCAAAGGCCCCGGTGGCCACACCGCCCAATGTCACGATCCCCGCCGTAGCGGTAGTCCTGGGATCCTTTCTCTCCGGTAAGACTCCCATTCCTCCGAAACTGTCTGCTCCTATGGCACTGGGCTAACCGGCACGCACTAGGCGCCATGATGAGTCTCTCCGCCTTTGTCATACCCGTGCTCCTCGACACGAATTCGTCTGCCGACCATATCGTCCGTCAATGGTCCCGGCTTTACCACTACGGTCACATTTATCTTCCAGCTCTTTGCGTCTCCACCTGTGGAGTTTATCTCTATGGAGCATTCAGCAAAAAGCGTGTCTCGGGAGATAGAAATGAATGGTCCCGATATATCGCGGCCGCAGTATCGACTATTGCCATGGTCCCATTCACCTGGCTGGTCATGGTGCCTACGAATAATACCCTTTTCGGGCTCGAAAAGACCGCACTAGCGAATGCCGAGTTCCGGGCTGATCGGGCCTTTGTTCGGGAATTGGTCATAAAATGGGCCTGGATGCATGTGACCAGGTCGTTTACGCCGCTGGTCGGGGCATTTTTGGGTTTCACGGGACTTTTGCGGGAGCTGCGGGCTTACTGACAATGGAGTGATGGAGGACAAGGTACCTATGTAATTGGTCCGACGGGAGGATAAGCTGCATCAAAAAATGTTCATGTTGTATCTTTAGATTAGGTTATTACACCGTTACACTAAACGTGGACTGAAGTCGACTTGCAGAGTCGCGTGCCGCTGGTCTGTTATCTCGGGTCGGGTCTCGGGGGATATCACTAGGGCCCATATCAATATGTAGTGACAGGGGTCGGGGAACCGACCGGTTATTGCGGGACGGAAATGTCTTGTGGGATGGGTGGGACCGTGGAGTGGGTACTCAATTGGGGGGGGTTGTTGTCACAAGGTTATTACGATGCAGCACGGGTTGATCACTGAACCATGTCACCATGAACTGTGTTCACCACTAGAATTTCACGTGATAAACCTTGTGTATGCTTTAGCGGTGTGAACAGTGAAGAGACAGAAATGTGCGCAGAGACAAATTGTGTCTCGGTTTCCAATAGTAGAACTCATACTAGAGTCCAAATCGTCGGCAGAGTTTGTTTTATCATTCAACAGCCTTGATTTGCCGATTAACTGTGCAGAACAGCATTCATCATACTTTTCATGTCGTCTCCGAGTGAATAGAGCATTGCCTTAAATAAACAACAACTAAATTCAGATCAAATCTATCTACGCAATGGCAAACCAATTCTTAACCCCCTTTCGCAATTCAAACCCCACCATCCCATCTGCCGCCAGTTTCCTCAACACCTCATCCATAAACGGTTCCAGCGCCTGCTTTCGCAACCCCTCATCCATGCCCTCTCCATAAACCTTTGTAACCAGCTCCGGAACCGTTAACCTTCCCCTCCCTTTTCCTGGTGCGGTATTTTTCATAGCTCCGGTTTCTCTCAGGGCTCGTAAAGCCTGTCTTTCTCTTCGCAATTTACTCGCCAATTCCCCATCAATCTTACTCGGTAAATTCTCAATAACCACCCCATGCGCCGGGTATCCTCTCTTACAACCATGGGAACCCATGACCTTTAGCGTCTCCATCCACGGACCGAGGTGTTCGACCGCGGCGGTGCCGTGTCCGAGGATATTATCACCCGTTACCATGGCGTTATCTTCTTCGATTATAAAACATACATGATCGTGCGAATGGCCTGGCGCATGCACCGCGCGGATCGTTGCGCCCTCGGTGCGGAAGACTTGGCCGTCCACAATAGGCTGTTGAGTCTTACTGGGCGTGTGTTTATATATCGCCGGAGCGAGATGCGGGTATAGACGAATCAGGTCGGGAACACCACCGGTATGGTCGCCATGCCAGTGGGTTAAGAGGACAGCAGAAAGAGAAAGGGATTGGGAGGCGAGAAGGTTGGAAACAATAGTCGCCCAGTCGGGAATGCCTTGGCCAGTGTCGATGAGGATGCGGGAAGACCCCGTGCCGACGAGGTAGGTGTTGGTGCCTTGGAGGGTGAACTTTGAGCTGTTAGAAGAGAACTCAAGAGAAAAGAAAGGTGAAACAAAATTAGATAGGTGGGTATAGGCACCTTTCCTGGATTCTGTCCAAGTATGCGTATCACGCGCGGACTGATTTGCTCAACATCGGCAAGCTTGGGGAGGTTGGCTTGTTGGCCTTCGAGATAGTCTTCAAAGGCGCAAATGTTTAGCGCCTTGTTGATTTGCTTGTAGCCTCCTACGCCGGGCGCCATGGTGATTGCATGGGCTGCGTCGAATCAAGCCGTGTGACAAAAAAGTGCCGATGTGATGTAGCAGGGCGAAGTGGCGGTATGAAGTGTCAAAATAAGGAAATGCAAGTATGGTGTATACGTTAAAAAATAAAAATAAAAAACGATTGAAGTTTCTAAATGAAACAAGAAAATGAATACAAGCCTAGGAAATTCTAGGGCCGAGGAGGTAAGATGAGTTTCCAAATAAGAAATCTGCCCGATGTTAACGACCTTGGATTTCCTCCGTTGATTGCCCCTGCCTCGGAGTGTCCCGCCACTGACTGTACCAACCGAGCCGAGGTACAAGTTTCCGCTACCCGGCCCAAAGCTGCAGGGGCACGGATAGACCCGGACCGGTTGATCCTTACCAAGACGGAAGGCTCCGGGAGAAAAAAAAAAGGCGTTACCTAAATTCACCCGAGAGGTTCGGCTCCTGTTACTACCCCCGACCGCCGAAGCCGGAACAATTCCGTAGCAGACCCTAAACATGGACCGAACACTACCACGGTAACGGAGATTACAATACTTTCCGATACCCCGGCATCGGGACGGAATCTGAGCAGCCCTGGTTGACGGGAACTTGAGCCAGTCTCGGTGACCAAAATGGGCTACCTCCGTGACTTACCTTTATTCGCATAGCCGTGTCCAAGTCAATGTTAACTACAGCCTTGGTGGCCCGTTCATCAACAAATTTGGTCTGTCAGAGTGGCGATCTTGACAGTTCAGAGCTTCAACTATCTCTCTCTCTCTCTCTCAACTAGACATTTCTCTCTCTCTCTCAACTAGAATTTTTCCCTCTCTCATGCTCTGATTCTTTGTTCTTTTCCCCTCTCGCCTCCCTCGCGCCATCATGACCATGGACTGGATGAGAATGGCCGCCGCTGCCAATGCAGACAACACCCCATCCACACCTTCTGCGGAATCCATTTCTACCACATCCGAGTCAGTACAGGTGGTTGAGGCAACCAAGATGAAGGTTGGCTATTTCGGCAATGAATTTCCCCGAGATGACCTCAAGGATGTTTTCCGTCGGCTTTTTCAACACAGCAAGGACAGAAAACATCCTACCATGGCGAGGTTCCTTGAAGAGGCTACGCTGGCTATCAAGGATGAGGTTCGCCAGCTTCCAGGTCCGCTGAGGATGCTGGTTCCCCCGTTTGAGACGGTCTTTAACCTCGTTGATCATGCGGAACTTCGCCGCGGTCCGTTGGGCGGCTCGGTTGATGGGATGTTGCTGTGTGCGTTGCAAATTGCTTCGTTTATTGGGTAAGCGTTTTTCCTCTTCAAAACGAATACGGGTATGAAACAAGTACATGTACTGAGACGTCACAGTCATCACGAGGATAATCCTAGCGAAACATACAACTACCAAAATGCCGAGACATGTTTGGCCGGACTAGGCACCGGTCTTCTCTCCACAGTGGCAGTTTCGCTGGCTCCAACCCTGGCTGATCTCCCCCTGACCGGCGCCGAGGTTGTCCGTATTGCCTTCCGTCTCGGAGTTGTCGTCGACGAGGTCTCGCGTAATCTTCAACCGGTATCAGCCGACGGCGGACACAGCGATAGCTGGGCCTATGTCGTGCCCGAGGTATCAGTCGAAGAAGTTCAAGCTGAGCTGGACGCCATCCACAAGACGGAAAAAACGCCCGCAGCCAGCAAAGTCTTCATCAGCGCTCTCAGCCGAACTTCTGTCACGGTCAGCGGGCCCCCGGCTCGGCTCAAGCACATTTTTCTCATCTCGGATTTCTTCCGGGACCGCAAGTCGATTGCTTTGCCAGTCTACTCGGGCCTCTGCCATGCCAAACACATTTACGACAACAAGCACTTTGACACAGTCGTGCAGCCGACAAGCTCAGTCAACTCCCTGTTTACTCCTCGGGTGCCCGTCATGTCGACAAATCACGGGAAGCCGTTCACCGCAAAGACAGCGGCCGGTCTCTTTCGTGATATTGTCGAGGAGATCCTCACCCAGCCGATCCAGTGGGACAAGGTCGTTGACGGAATTGTCCACCGCACCAAGCGGGTCGCAGCCTCCGAGTGCGCTGTCTTGACCTTCCGCACTAATCTCCCCGCACGCGACCTGGTGGACTCGCTGTCTTCACAGATACCCCAGATACAGACAGTAACCCGCGATGCACTGCAATGGGTATTTGATACCCACCAAACCCTTGGCGGTCCTCGCACCCACCACCAGGCTAAACTTGCCATTGTAGGCATGGCCTGCCGCATGCCGGGAGGTGCCACTGACACGGAGAAATTCTGGGATATCCTCGACCAGGGTCTCGATGTGCATCGCAAAGTCCCCGCTGACCGGTTCGACGTCGACTCGCACACAGATCCGACGGGGAAGCGAATGAACACCAGCTTGACTCCGTATGGATGCTTCATTGACGAGCCGGGCTTGTTTGACGCGCCCTTCTTTAACATGTCGCCGCGAGAAGCACTGCAAACCGATCCCATGCAGCGGTTAGCGCTCGTCACGGCCTATGAAGCGCTCGAGAGAGCCGGCTACGTGGCCGGACGAACTGCGTCGTCCAATTTACATCGGATCGGCACTTTTTACGGCCAAGCCAGCGATGACTACCGCGAAGTGAACACGTCGCAGGAAATCGGCACGTATTTTATCACTGGCGGGTGTCGAGCTTTTGGACCGGGAAGAGTCAATTACTTTTTCAAATTCTCGGGGCCGAGCTATAGTATTGACACGGCGTGTTCCTCGGGACTGGCTACGATTCATGTGAGTATACACATACCTTGCATACTTACCTACCTTGAAATGGGACGGAAAAGGAAATACTAACTGCTGGTTTAGATGGCCTGTAACTCGCTCTGGAATGGAGACACCGACATGGCTGTGGCCGGCGGCATGAACGTGCTGACCAACTCGGATGCTTTCGCCGGGCTTTCCAAAGGCCACTTCCTCTCCAAGACCCCCAACGCATGCAAGACGTGGGATTGTGAGGCCGATGGATATTGCCGAGCTGACGGAGTGGCTTCGGTGATCATCAAACGGCTGGAAGATGCCGAGGCTGACAACGACAACATCCTGGGTGTCATCCTCGCTGCCGGCACCAACCACTCTGCCGAAGCGGTTTCCATCACCCACCCCCACGCTGGCCACCAAGCTGATCTTACCCGTCAACTCCTCGACCAAGCTGCAGTTGACCCCCTGGATGTGAGCTTTGTGGAAATGCACGGCACGGGCACACAAGCAGGCGATGCGCAGGAAATCCAGTCCGTCACCGAAGTCTTTGCACCCAACAAGGGGAGTGCCCGGCGTCGATCCGCCAACCAACCTCTGCATATCGGTGCGGTGAAATCCAATCTGGGCCACGGCGAAGCTGTCGCGGGAACCACGGCACTGCTCAAGGTGTTGATGATGCTGCAAAAGGAAGCCATCCCTCCCCATGTCGGTATCAAGAACTCCATCAACCCGGGATTCCCACAGGATCTCGACCGTCGCCAGCTCCATATTCCTTTCCAAAAGGTTCCCTGGCCGCGTATCCCGGGAGGGCGGAAACGCATCGCCGTCATCAACAACTTTAGTGCTGCGGGTGGCAACACCAGCGTGGTTATTGAGGAAGCCCCTCTCCGCCAACCCCTTGTCTCTGAACCAGCTGAAGACCCGCGACCCACGCATGTCGTCGCTATTTCCGCCAAGGGAAAAGCCTCTCTCAAAGGCAACCTCACCCGTCTTCTCGCCCATCTCGACGCTCATGCCGAGGAAATTTCTCTTCCGTCGTTATCATACACCACCACCGCCCGTCGCTACCATCATAACCACCGCATCGCCCTCGCCGTATCGGACCTCCCTTCGTTGCGTCGCCAACTCTCTTCGCATATCGCATCTACCGATCCACCGAAACCGATCCCATCCACGGGTGAACCGAGCATTGTATTTTCGTTCACGGGACAGGGGGCATCGCAACGCAGCATGAGTCTCTCTCTCTATCACCACAGTCCCACTTTCCGAGAACAGATCCACCGACTAGATGCGCTTTGTGTTTCCCAGGGTTTTAGTTCTATAATTCCCGTTATCGATGGATCTTTTCCATCTGATTACAAGGGCCACTCCCCGACGGTGACACAGCTCGCTTTGGTAGCCGTGGAGATTGCCCTCGCAGGATACTGGGCTTCGCTAGGAATCCGTCCGGATGTGGTTGTAGGCCATTCTCTCGGAGAATATGCCGCGCTGCATGTCGCTGGCGTGTTGTCCGCCGCGGATGCGCTCTACCTAGTGGGAACACGAGCGAAGCTTTTGGAAGAGAAATGTCAAGTCGGCAGCCACAAGATGTTGGCGGTGCGCGCGTCAGAGGCCGACATCTCCGAGGCGGTGACTACTGCAAACACCAACTCTAACGGCAACAGAAACGGAGGGCTGTCCTATGAAATCGCCTGTCGCAACTCCCCTCGCGATACCGTCCTCAGCGGTCCCTCTTCCGAAATCACCGCTCTCTCCGAACTTTTATCCTCAAAATTCAAATGCGTCTTGTTAGACGTGGCGTTTGCGTTCCATTCCGCACAGACGGACCCCATCCTTCAGGATTTTGAAACCGCCGCTTCCCGAGGAGTGTTGTTCCAGCCGCCGAATCTTCCCGTCATTTCTCCCCTCTTGGGAAAAGTCGTTTTTGGCGAAGGCGTTATCAACGCGGGTTATATCCGTAGAGCTACAAGGGAATCCGTCAACTTCACCGAGGCTATTCAGACCGCCAAAGATATTGATACCGTTGGTGAAGATAGCGTGTGGATTGAGATTGGCCCGCATCCCGTCGGAGTAGGGTTTGTGAAGGCGATTCTCCCGGCGGTGAACGTGGCAGTGCCGTCTCTGCGAAGGGGCGAGGATGATTGGGGTACGTTGGCGAGAAGTCTGGCGGCGGTTCATGTCGCCGGCGTGAATGTGGGTTGGAATGAGTTTCATCGGCCGTTTGAGCAGAGACTCAAGTTGTTGGATTTGCCAACGTATGCGTGGAACGACAAGACGTTGTGGCTTCAGTATAACGGCGATTGGGCACTCACCAAGGGCAATACCTTTTACGACGAAGAGAAGAAGCAAAAGCGAGAAGGAATCTTGATTGAAGCACCCGTGTCGAGTCTTCACACTTCGTTGGTCCACCGCGTGGTGGAGGAGACGTTCTCGGGGGCTGCCGGTCGTGTTGTCGTGCAGTCAGACATGATGCAGGCTGACTTTTTGGCCGCCGCATGGGGACACCAGATGAATGGGGCGGGCGTGGTAACCTCGGTAAGTACTTCACCTCACCTCACCTTTCACCCTTCAACCCTCCATGACAAGCCGGAGTTCTCTAACAGAAAAAATAGTCCATCCACGCCGACATTGCCTTCACCCTGGGCAAATACCTCGCCGAGAAGCTCCTTCCTCAAAATTCCCCTTTGATCACCGACATGGATATTTCTTCGCTCAATGTCCGCGAAGGTCTTGTCGCTCAGAAAAACAAATCCATCCCGCAGCTTATCCGCATCGCCATTTCCACTCCGGATATCACCAGCAACCTTGCCCACTTGGCCTGGCATAACGTTGCCGCCGACGGTACCTCTCTCATTGAGGAAGAACCTATTGTCACTGCCACTCTCCGCTTCGGCAGTTCCACATCATGCCTCGCCGAATGGTCTCCCCTATCTCACCTGGTCCAAAGCCGAGTTTCTGACCTTGCCCGTCTCGCTGACGAAGGGATTGCCAACCGCCTCTCGCGAAACATGGCATACCGCCTATTCGGAGCGAATCTGGTAAACTATGCGGATAAATACCGGGGTATGCATACTGTCGTTCTTCACGGGCTGGAAGGCTACGCAGACGTTGTTCTCTCTTCTACCACGGGAGGATCCTGGACGGTCCCGCCGTTTTTTATCGACAGCGTCTGCCATCTCGCCGGGTTTATCATGAACGTGTCGGATGCGATTGACACGGCCAATAACTTTTGCGTCACCCCCGGGTGGGAATCGCTGAGGCTGGCGAAACCGTTGGTTCCGGGAGGGAAATATCGGTCCTACGTCAAGATGATTCCCACCCCCGAAGATGGGGCCATTTATTTTGGCGATGTGTACATCATGGACAATGAGGAAGAGGGTCAAGGAGAAATTGTGGGCGTCATGAGAGCGATTAAATTCCGGAGATATCCGCGCGTCTTGCTCAATCGGTTTTTCTCAGCCGTCGATGTCAAGAATGTGGGCAAGGGAGTGCCGGCGCCGGTTCAGGTTCTGCCAAAGGCGGCGCCAGTTCCGGTTGCAGTTCCGGTTTCGACACCAGTCTCGGCACCAGCCTCAATCCCAATTACCGCTCCTCCTCCCGTCGCCAAACCGACACCCCCAGCAGCAGCAGCACCAACAGCAACCACCCCTGCGCCGACTAAAACTGCCCCCGAACCCGCCGCCTCAGACAGTGTCGCCGCCAAAGCCATGCTTCTCGTCGCCGCCGAGGCAGGAATCGACGTCACAGAGCTGCACGACGATGCCAGCTTCGCCAACATTGGCGTGGACAGCCTGATGAGCCTGGTTATTGCCGAGAAGCTGAGGGAGCAGTTGGGAGTCAGTGTCAGTGGGAGTTTGTTTCTCGAGTATCCGAACGTGGGCGATCTGCGGGCTTGGTTGGTTGAGTATTACAGTTAGATTTCTTTCTTTCCTTTTTTTTCTCTTTTTTTTTTCTTTGCTTGTGACTTTACTGGCTTTTTAGGTTACTTTGTTGTTGTTAGTTTTATTGCTTCTTGTTGCTTATTCAGAACAGAATAAACTACCTTAGGTACCTAGGTTGTTATAGACATTTTGGGGTGACTTTTGATTGCGAGGGTTGGTCAGTGGCTAAGTGACCCAAGTATTTAGAAGTCTCCCCCTCCTTCATGCAAGTTGATTGTGAATGATGCAACTCGCATCAAGCAGATGAAATGGCGCTGACTAATAAGCTCACTTGCCGTCCCGTTGTTCCCGACTCTGGACGCAGATAACAACGCACACCTACATGGGGAATAAACTGCTGGAGGATGGTTTAGGTCGCACATATAGGGCGTCTTTTTCTTCACTTACGGTCCAGCGCCACCTTGGCAAAGCAGTCACTCTGTCCGAAGGGACTTTGTTTCCGAATTGAAAAGCTTTTTAATGGTCGGAATGTTTATAGCTCACTACCTACCTACCTACCTACCTACCTACCTACCTAGGTAACTAAACGGAAGTAGCAGTAGTAGTGATCATCCCCCCGAGGCTCAGACTGGCAAATTTTTTGCTTAGGTTGTTCCCCCCATCTTGAGCTCTGCTACCCAGCCCTTGATACCAGCCTTTTCCTCGTCTGTGAGTCTGATGCCGAAATCAATCTCCAGAGCTTGGATTCTCTCCTCCTCCGTCTTCAACTCCCGGATTGCCTTGGTCTTGCCGCCTAGGTTCTCCTTGATGATGCAATCAACAAGCATCCTCTTTGCATAAATTTCGAGCCCCACTTTCTCCTCCTCCTCCTCCGGCTGCTCTCCCAGCTTCTTCTCTTCGCCCTCGCTAATCTCACTTCCCATCTCTTCGTGCCGCCTTGTCTTTTTTGGTCGGCTCAGGAACTTGACCACCAGCAGGTTGTAGACCTGGGAGCATTTCGGGCTCGAAGTCGCCCACCAGTTGACCACCTCCCAGCCGGCGGCCATAAATTCCAGTTCGGGAAAGGCATAGAACGAGTTCCACTCCTTGTCTCTGGAGTTGCGATACTGGTAGATCCAGAGCTTGCTGGCGTCGGTCCGCTGCGTCTGCGTGGGGATCCAGTCGTGGACCAGGCGGATCTCCTGTGTCCCGAGGTTATGGTGGACCAAGCCATCCACGAGGGGCATGGGCAGCGTGGGGCCGTCGCCGCCGAAAACCACGTCCGAGTGGTACTTGCTCCCGTCCGAAAAGGTGACAATATTGACAATGTGAGTCCTAGCGGGCACAGAACGGGATTTATGTTGTCCACTACGCAAAAACGCACAACAAACAAGGCTCTCACAGAGCCAAATCAAACGTAAAAGCCACTGTTTCCGCAATAAAACAAAAGTAGTATTACAAAGGTAAAAAGAAGAAAGAAGGAGAGGAATCGCTGCGGGGCAGCGATGCCAAAGATCTATCTGCGTGGATAGGGCCCCCCCCCCAGTGGGGCCAGGGCACAGCGCTGTACCACTCGATGAACTTGGCATCCGAGCAAGAACTTACCAAATTTAGTCAAACTATACAAAATTTAGCCTGTTTGTATAGCTGTTTAATCTGTTTGCCTGCTTTATGTAGGTAAAAGTCCGGCCCTGTAGCAGCGCGTGCTTCTAATCCACCTCGCGAGAGCTTTGCTCTTTTACCCATTTGCTCTTTCGTGGCACTATAATACAATAAATATATGCTGATTCGGGGGATTTAGCAATTGGCACGGTCGGATTAGGTGACTGCCTTCGGCAGTCACGTTCTTTTCTTTCTTGGTTGCTTTGTAGGGGGGTAACCCTCTGGATCAATGCCTACGAACTTTGTGGTGCCGCAATAGATTCCAACATCTGCCGTGGCAATAGCCGTGTAATACCATCCTCGCCCGTTGCCTTGATATCAGCATCCCTTTCAAGTAGTAGCTTTACTACCGCCTGATGCCCTCGACGTGCGGCTAACGAGAGTGGTGTATTGCCAGTCCAGAGGTCTGTCTCAATATCAGCACCCTTTTCGAGCAGTAGCTTTACTACCGCCTGATGCCCTTTATCTGCGGCTAACATGAGTGGCGTATGCATATCCTCGTTCGTTGCCTCGATATTAGCACCCCTTCCAAGTAGTAACTTTACTACCGCCTGATGCCCTTTATCTGCGGCTAAAATGAGTGGTGTATGCATATCCTCGTTCGTTGCCTCAATATCAGCACCCTTTTCAAGCAGTAGCTTTACTACCGCCTGATCCCCTTTCTGTGCGGCCATCAAGAGTGGTGTAAATTGATACCAACCACTCTTTGCCTCCATATTAGCACCCCTCTCGAGCAGTAGCCTTACTACTGCCTGATGCCCTTTATCTGTGGCGTCCCATAGCAGTTTAGCCATATCCTCTGCCCTGCTACAAGCACCGCTTTCGTCGAGGAGTAGCTTTACCACCGCCTGATGCCCTTGATGTACGGCTGACAAGAGTGGTGTATTGCCACCCCTGCCTTTGACCTTGATATCAGCACCGTTTTCGAGCAGCAGACGTACGACGGCAATGTGTCCATTCCCAGAGGCCAAAGCCAGTGATCCGTCAACATCGTCCTTGGACACAAGAGCACCGCCCTCCTCGAGCAATAGCCGCACAATGGCCTCATGCCCGCCGAAAGCTGCCCATGAGAGCGGAGTCATGCCATAGATCTCATCCTTGGCCTTAAGAGAAGCCCCGCTCCTCAACATAAGTTGCACATCAGCCTTTCGTCCGTTCCGGGCCGCCCACAGTAATGAGTCTTGGATTTGGTCCACATTGACCGTATTGGACAGAAAATTAACCATGCCAAATGGGTTCGTCTTGTTCTTCCATGCTGCCTCAACCACAGCTTTTGTGATTTTGATCCCGTTCCCTCTTCGCCTCAGCATGAATTTCATCGCTTCTGGTCTAAGCGATGACACAGCATCGACCAACACGTCTTCCGTCATCTCCACGTACTTTCCTCTACTTTCGAGCATATCAGCTGCTTCTTCGTGCCCGAAACATCTGTATGTCGACACCAGGCTGGCCTCGCTGCTTGTCGTGTCCGGGTGGCTGAGACCTTGAATCTTCATTCTTGTCTCTAACACTTGTTCTAGTAACCTCAGCGCTTCATTCCCGCGGTTCGACTTGTTGTATGATTGCGCAAGTCTCTCCATAAGTCGCAACTCCTCTAGGGGAGACTCGCTCCTGGACTGTCTCTCATGTGATTGTATAGCCTCTCGAAGCACATGCTCTGCTTGTTCGTATTCTTCGCAATCTTCGAACGCTAGGGCGATGTTACATAGTCGGGTGACCGTATCGGAATAAGATACCATATCATCTAGATGCTTATGGAATTGTCTTGGTATCAGTGCATCGTATCCTTCCGCCTTGGGCTTCTTCCCTCGAGATTCCTCCCAGTCCCAGACCAGTGGAACGCCGAGAGGGCGGCTTGTCGTTAGTTGCTCTGATTTCAGAGGAGGAGCCCCAATCTTGATAATGGAGAAATAGTCCCTGTGTGGTCGGATAACCATGGGCTGCGCGGCCCCAGAAAGCAGGCAAACCAAGTCGCCGACCTTGACCGATTTCGCTGATGGTTGAAGCGTCCACTCTAGTCGCTCAGACGCAGACATGACCACAACTTGTTGGGAATCATCCTTCGTGTCGTGAATCGATGACACACAGCCCAAAATGCACCCCTTACCCTCAATGATGGCGAGTTCCATTCCAGGCCAAGTTTTCACCAATATCTCTCCACCTAGGATGAACTGGACGAGCCGCTTCAAGAGTTCCTCCCACGGGACTAGGTAGTCAGGAAGTAACTCGTCCGGGATTCGATCAGAGCTCATGCTAAGGAGTGCAAACACTCTATCGTGGAGAAGGGTGGCATTTTTGGTGTGATACAGCTCCATCACTTCCGCTATCGGGCGTATCCGCAGGGAGAATCCGTCCAACGACCCAAATAATCTTTTCGGCCGGAAAGGTGCTCTCCCCATCAAGTAGGCTACGGAACGGGTCGAACTCTGCAAGCTCGCCGAGGCCGTATCGAGAAAGCTGGACTTGGAGACCATGGCCGCATAGAACGCGTACCCGTCGATCTCGGCAGATCCGCACTTCAGTAGGACCGCTCGGGCCGCGGCAACCTCCTGGAGCACCTATAATTTGAATCTTGTGAGAGACAGCTACCACCAGAGGTTATCGGATCTCTCTTACCCAGATACGCGTAAACCACGGCCGTTGGAGCAGCGCGAGGATGGCTTCCCCAGCCGCCTCACCAACGGGATGAGCCGGCGTCTCTGCGACGAGGCCTATGTCCTCGAGTGCTCGCTCGCCGTCGTCGTCCGGCTCTCCGAGCCAGACGACGGTACGGCTTGCCTTGCTATAGATCTCAGCCATGCGCCGGACCTGCTCTCCCTTCTCGATCTTGTTCTGCTGATTGATGCAAATGGCGTCCACCCAGATCACTCGTTCAATGAAGCGGTTGCGGAGGCGTCGCAGGGCTGCGTGTAGATTTTGCGTGACGGATAAGGTCTGACCATTCACTGAGATAGAGAGGGGGTTGTCCGGAGACCCCCATACGTACGATAAGGCTTCGTATAGATGACCGTCACCTTGTAGGGGGTACTGAAAGAGCCGGCATTGTATGGGGGCGTCTCGGTCGCCGTGAGGCGTCAGGCCAAGCAGGCGAATGTAGCCCGAGGTAAGATCCTTGTAGCCGTACGCGACGACGCTGTTCGGATCGCTGACGCTATTCGGATCGCTGGCGCTGCTCGGGTCATGGTTCGGATCGTGCGCGAGACCCAAGTCGCGGCGGGGAAGGACCTGTCTGTCTCTCATTGCATCCGACCCCTTTCGTCCGGGCTCGGTCGCAAAGTCTCGGGCATGCAGCGGGGGCACTGAGCTCGCGACCTGAGACTCGGATGCGCTGGGTGCGGCTCGGGTCGTCGTGTTGTTGGTCTCCATGCTGGGAAGGCGTGGACAGATCCGTTGGCAGTCGGCTGCTAAGGGTAAATCCTAATGCGGGTCAAGGTTCTCTCCTATTCCTAGCAGCACTCACGAACGTTAGTTTCGAGATATTGTAAAGACCACGAAATTTTTGCAAGGCGTCAATCCTTAGGCGTTGATCCTTCGGCATCAATCCCCGCACTTGTGAGCCCGGGAACGGGGCAGGGATTGGTGCGTTTTAAGCCCAATCAGGTTGAGCGTCCACACCGAATGGTGACTTCTATTGCCGAATTCGGATGCATGACCAACAACAACACACTACCACCATCCTCACTGGCGGAAAGTGTATGGAAGGGGGGGTTCTGATGCCATTTCCTTTTCTGGACCGTCGCGCCAGCCTCGAGCGGCCGACCTCTCCGCAGGGTAACCAAACCTATTCCACACACGGTCAGCCCAGTGCCGGGCTCCTGCCCCCCGCTCGTCTCCTCTCCTGGACAGGCTAGCATTGCGAGTCCAGAAAGCCTCTCCTTAAAATAGTCTATGGTTCCCCCACCCAAAAAAAAGTGGCAAAAGTCATATGTTCTCCGCAATGCCCAGTGGCCCTCTTGGTTTTGCGAATTTTATCAGGGTGAATGCTTCCCCCACTTCACACCATCCTGCTTTCATCTAGATCCTGCTTGGTGGTTTCGTCGCCTTCCTTGGTTCTTGTCTTTCACCGAAATATACCACCTTGCCTTTTGCATCCCCCCGCGTAGCAGACGAAAGCGAGGTGTAACTACTTTGTCAGCCCTTGGTTTGACTTGGCCCAGATCTCCTCCCTGGGCGAGACGCCCGCTCATCGTCTTTGATGGATCCTCCTTCCCCGGCAAGGCGCTCTCCTTCTACGCGATGTGCCGCGCGGAACAATCGAGCGACACCCGGCGAGACTTTCTTTGATCCGCGGCAGCAAGCAGCCCAACGCACCAAACCGGAAGGAGAGCAAGGTTTTCCTACAGAGTCTACCCTCAAAATTACAGCTCAAGTATGAGTTTCCAGCAAATTTATCTCCATTCGTGAAAGTCAGATCTCCAAATCTAGACGTCTAAGTCGCCAATTCTAGAGCGAATCTTGCGCTCCGGAACCGGGCGACCCGGAACCGACAACGCAACGACTGACTACGGCGTTGAGGGGCCTTGTTACAGGTACAGCTAAATGCAAGGCCTGAGCCGACCGATTAGAAGCTGCAGCAGGGTTCTGGTGACAAATCAGGAGACAATCTTTGCAAAATATTCGCGTCAGGCAATATATGAACACGGTAAAAAAGAGAACAAAAAAACATACAACACCAGGGATTCGCTGGTCGTCACCGACCCAACTACTGATCTGGCCCTCACTGACTTATCTATGGGAGAGCGGACGGGATCCCGAGTTTTCCAGTGGGTATGGTCGTATGTGTTTGTTTCTGTTTGTTTAGCGACTTATCGCTCAACCTTCTAGTCCTATCTAGGGTCTAAATTTCCTCCCCAAACCTCCCTCTACCATCCTCTCTCCACACGACCGCTCTAAACTCCAACTTTAACTTTTTCTTCTCCTCCTCATCTTCCCAGAGCGCCAACTCCTTCCTTCTGCATTCGCTCGTCAAAGTGTCGACCGTCATCGCCAGGTGGTCATGGGCGGTTTTTTCCCATTGGATCTGAAAATCCTGATAATTCGTCTCGTAGAGATAATCCGCCCAAATCACACATTTCTCCCTCGTTTCTTCCTCGTTCATTTTTCGAAGCACAAGTAAATTCCACTCTGGAGAATCTGGGTGCGGAAGCGCCGCTGCTTCGGCATTATGGCAATCGTATTCCCATTCTCCTTCGGGGCCGGGGTACACTATGCTTAATGTTTTTAGGGAAGGGAGACTTTCGAGTGCGTTGGGTAGCCGGGAGCCGCGGTCGGAATCTTCAAGGGATATGGCGAGGTGGGCGACTTGGGAAAGCCAGGGGACGGCTCCGTTGTGGAAGAGAGATATGTCGGACGTGAAGTAGTCGAAGGCGTCAAGGGGGCCGGAGATATATAAGATGTCGAGAGATGGATTGAAATCACGAGTGGGTTGGGGTGTGGAGATGGTGATGTCGTAGGCTTCCGTGTTGGTGAGAAGGAGAGAAGGGTTGCGTAGTTCGTAGGTGATGAGCGGGAGGTGGCGCTTGACGAGGACGGGCCGGAGAGGGACAGGAGGGGGTTTGGCAGGGTCGAGGGTGAGGATGCACACGCCGGGAATGGAAGAGGGAGTGGACGCGGCGATGCGCCAAATGTGGTGTCGGATGTCCGCGGGGAGGAGAGGGAAAACTGTAAAGGTTGTGCCTGGCGGGGCCTGATCCAGGGCTTGGTTGGTGTTTGGGGGCGTCATTTGTATTTTTGTATTCCTGTCGCGGAAGATCTAAGAGTGAAAAGATGATTGGGTTGAAGAGGCGATTGAGTTGAAGAGATGTTCAGGGTGACAGTTTGACGTTGAACTAATGACAGTTTGCCAAGCAGAGAGAGGCTGCGTAGGTCTTGGCATCCGGCGAATGACACCCTCACGCATAAGATTTCGTCGGGTCAACCCTCAAAATCCGCCTTGTAGTCCGACCTCGGTCTCCCATCGAAACAAGTGCGAGATGACTAACCGCGTCATTCCGATCCTGCATCTCATACCCAACCGGAGGCAACCGGTCAAGTTTCTTGCGCAGTTCTTTGTCAGTGTACCAGCCCGTGTCTCTTCCCAAATCCTCATTCATAGCCTCGGATAAGTCCAGAATGCCCCGTACCGTGCCAGAAGTGGGCCCATCGAATGAAAACAAGATACTGCCGTGTGTTACAGCTAGCCATATGATTCCCAAGACCAGACACCACAACATCTCAAGAACAAGTCCGACCATGACGACCCAGGCTGAAAATCCCCAGACGTAAACTTCACCACCGGTACAAAATTTATGGAGGCGGAATTCTTGCGTGATCGGACTGCCTTTGTAGCAGATGCACTCTCCCATTACGAAGTCCGAAGACCAAGATGTGCTAATGCGTTGGTCAGTATCATTTCATGGAGTGGTTTGTGGGCTAGCAGCGTCGGGGATAGTATTGAAACATAGGTACCTACCAATTGGTTCCCAGACTCAAAAAGGGCGCTGCGAGGCTAACTGTCTTTCCTCGGAACCAAATATTCGAGTTATATGGCACGATTCCTTGCAGTTTCGACTCGAATATGTTCTGTGCCATGAGTTCTTCCTTTGACATGGAGGCAATGGTGGTTAGGTTGAGATGAAACTCTGTCCGAAGAAACTGGGTCAAGGTTGGTTCATTGCTTCCCGAAGACAAATGTCTCAACCAAACCAGATGCTTTTCTGGATCTGTGATTGTGCTATTTTGCTTGTCCCCAAGGAATTGCCATCCACGGACAGAGGATGGATATGTGTAGTTGGCATTTTCGAGGGTTGTACGTTTCTTTTGAAGTGTTGACTTATAAGTGGCTATGCGAAACCCTTTAATTCCGAGATGATGGAACGAAGGGCCGATGTCATTGGGCCCTCCAACCCACTCGAAATCTTGGACCGTAGAGTCATTGACGACAGCACGCAAAAAAGTCTGGAGAGTCCATTTCGTTCTCACGTCTAAAGGTAGTAGGGGTTAGCGCTTGATTCTTTCTTGCTGACGTGAGTGTATGGTTAAGTGTGTGGTCGGGTTACGGTATTTAATCCTTACAGTTGTAAATGTCGCGGAAATCTTGTGGCACATCGTTGTATGAGAAGGCTTCCCACATCCCGTATCCCTCCCTCCCGCGGGTCAGTCTGATCGAGTCGAACACGGATCCGAATTCCGGGCCCAGTATTACTCTGTCGACAAGGCCGAGCTCCCCGGCACCCCTGGCATCTAACAGCCAACACATCCTAAGTGTTGGACTGCTTTTGACAACCCAGTCCGAGTCCCACATTCCGAATCCCTCGACCGTTGGACTCTGGTAGCCTGTTGTCGCACCCCAGATGGTGTTGAAAAGAAGAACATGGGTCATAGCGTATGTTGATAGAGCCAAGGCCACAAACACTCTTGGTCGCTGTTTTTCGAAAAGAGATTTTGTAAGCGACCAGAGCCCGGATAGCGAGCTCCACTGAAACAACGTGTTCAGTAGAAAGGAGTATCGCAGGCCCGAGCGCTCCAGAATCCAGGTGATCACTCTGCAAGTAGCGTGGTAAAGTACCCAGCCATGCAGGAGACGTCCCCCGTGGCCAATAACTATGTCCCATGCGAGATCTATCAGCTTGGCCTGAGCGAAAGAAAGGTTCCGTAGGATAGGAATTGTGATCTGAAATGCCGATTCCATCTTGGGCACCGACTGGCCGGCATTGCATCCGCTGGCTTCTGAATATCCACTGGAATTCTCAGACACTGCGACGACTTGAGTAATGGCGGGTATTATGAGAATGAAGTAGCAAAACATGGCGAGGATGAGAAGGGCAGACCTCTTCTTCATTTTTCCGGGGCCGATTCGCTTTGGTGGAAGGTGCTGTCGCGTATTAGAGGTGCCTGTCTTGTCGGTGCTGCTATGAGATTCACAGCTCGATGCCAGAGCAGTTGTTGGGGGACTCGAATTCGAGGAAGCTGTAAACTGAGAGGGCGGTGAAAGCAAAACTCCAGTGCCAGCTTTGTCCGGGCTCAGCTCTCCAGGGATCGTGCGCGGGTGTCTGAGCTCTGATGCCATCGTGGGTTGTGGCGTACGTGCTGGAACCATGTCCACAATTGGCTGTGTTTGGGCGCTGAAGGGCAGAGGGTCGTAAGGTTGCCATATATGCCTGTTGACACTCGTCTTATCAAATCAAGCGCCTAGACAAGAAAGTGCAGCCACTCCCAGAGGTGTATTCTCAGCCGCACAGTATATCGTTCATATCAACCGGGCGCTCTGCAAACACCTAATATATTGACAGAACGCCAACGTTAGAATTACCCGGACAGCTGCCATGGCTTTTGTCACACACTTGGCTCACGGAGCAAATATTCCCGTAATCTGTTGGTGCTGCTGTGGAACCCAAGACAATCTATCGCCTCTTTGTCAAGCTCTGCATTCCGCCTTGTAGATATTTCGCTGTAACTTTTCGGAATCTTAGATGGCAACATCTCAGACTCAGAAGGGTGTAGGGATAAAAAGTTTGAAGAGAAATGAAAACATGAATCCGGGCTGGACGCATCGAACCCACCTTCCCCTTGCTGACTGGATGTGCTGATCCATCTCACACCAAGAAACTCAAGTTAAACTGGGTACAAGCGCTGGTACACGGGCTTTCCAAGACATTGTCACTTTTACGTTGAACTATTCAGAGCAGTAACAGCTAGAGTCTCAGAAGTCTCAGGACAATTGATAATGGGGATTTGATGTCGGCGGAGGAATAAATCATAATCGAGACAAGGTCCCCACTACCCCCGGCTTAATCACCGTTGACGCTGGGAATAGCGCTCTACATTCAGGAGGGGGAATACAGCGCGCAAACTGTCCCCACTGCCTGCTGCAGCGCCTCATCTCAACAGCTATCAGAAAGCTCTTGGAAAAGGACCACATCCACGTTTGCTTTGGCTACATGTATCGTCTGAGTGCTACGTACGTACGTACATGTCCTTGTAATGCTCACAACTAGTAGCCGAAATCGTCATCGTGAAAGTAATCATCGTATTCCTCGTCATCGTATATGAAGTCATCGTACTCATCATCATACCGATCCAGCCGTTGATCCTCCAGGTGCTCGAGGAAGTCTTCGAGCGGCAGTGTCTTCTTCTCTGTTGCCCGACCCCATGGCCCCAGAGCCTTGTTCGGTCCTTGCGGATTATAGCGAGGGGACTTGGCCTCTTCAGCGCGACGAGCGCTTTCCGTTATAGCCTTGGCCAGCCAGTCGGGCTTGATGCGGCGCTTGTAGACCTCATGGAGCTTTGGAAGATGCGCGACATCGTTAATGCAGTATTGGACGGTCTTGGGATTCATCGGCCGCACGGAAAAGATGTTGGAAGACATCAGGCGTTTGACGTCTTGTTTCGTCCGAGTCCAACGACTCAGCTCGACAACCCCGAGCTTCAGGTCCTGTTGGACGCAAATGTCAAGACCGCGGAGGTACTCTTTGCTGTCGGTGCGCGATGCATTCTCGAGAAGCTGGATGTCAATGACACCCTTGAGGCCGACTTTGTAGTGCGCCCAAAGGGCATCGGCGTCGTTGCGCACATCCCAGAAACCCTTGGGGATGTTGGGATCTTCGAGAATGGACTTGAGGGTCTTGTTGGTGTCGGTTGTGGTGTCGAAGGCCGCTTTGCCAAGAGTGAAGACGTCGATGAGTCGAGTTAGTCCCTGGGGATGGACGAGGATGGTGACCACCGAGAGGGTTCCATTACGGCTGAGATTGTTACCCTCAAAGTCGAGATACAAGGTGCAAGACGAGGGAATAGACGAAATGAACGTTTTGAGATCCTGCTCGGAAGCAATGATGGGCTGGGGAGATGTGCTCATGGTAGGCAGTGTGATGACGAGAGAATGTACTATTTGCTGTGGTGGAGTGGGTCTGGGCGTTTCTTCACGGTGACCGCCCAGGCGTCTCTTTATATATTTCTACCCATTCTCCATCCATGTTGGCCGCCTTGGCTCCATACCTCGACGGGAGGATCATGGTGACACAACGGGTAGCGAATGCGGTTACACGCGGATGTGTTACAAGGGTGCAAATGGGGCAGGCCGCAAGGCTTCACAATTGCAGGCTTGGGGCGTTTTCAAGGTACAAACAGCTTGATGATCTTCCTTGGCCTCAAGGTCCTTGCTGCCTCCATCTCCAGGTCTCCTGGGTAGTTCACAAGGTCTTTATGGGCCACAGGCATCCAGGTGGCTGTGACTCATAGCCCTCAGCCTCAGCTTGTTGGGCGGTAATCATCACAGCACGGCGGCTATCTAAAATATATAATTGGCTGCCCCCTGGCCAACCACCTTCCTATAACACCTAGCTTCTTGTTGTTTGCTGGAACAATCTGTTTCCGACTACTGCGTTTGCAGTGGTTATCGGGACCCTTTTATTGGCCGTGTGACACGATGCCTCCAAGTACGCATGTCTTCCTTGTCAGCTTCCGTCCGCGACAAACAGAAACAGGCCACTAGGCTCAAGTCCTAACTACGAGGGCTGCAGGGGGAATTAAAACAAAAAAATTGTTGTTTCCCCCAAAGTGCCCATGAAAAATGAGAAATTCCACCATTATAACTCTGAATGAGGCTCCTCCTCCTTTTTCATAGTGTCATATTGTGACACGATTCCTTGCGCGGTATAAATTTCCTCGCAATACGCCGGATTCATCCTCGTCGATAACCAGAACGCAGCACCTTGAGCGGGTCCATAGGTGGGGTCATCTAGGATCAGAACCTCAACACCTTTTTCCCCTCCTCCCCCTCTTCCTCCTCCAGCTTCGTTTTTTCCCTCGCATTCTGTAGCCTGAGGGTCACTTGTGCAAAGATGTTGCTGTTGTTCATGTTGTATGTCCCGTGCGAGATGATGCACGACATCGACAAACTCTGAGGTTTCTGCTGCCTCTCCCATCACCAGTATTGTCAGAGAGGAGGAGTCGCATCCCCCCTGCCTGCATTGCCGCTCTCGCGCCTTATGTGATGCCTTATAGAGCGAGAGGAGGTGCAATCTCAGTTTATCCCAAAATTGCACCCGAGACTCACCGTGGCTGCCTGCTTGGTCGAGGCCGTAGCGAGGGTTTATCGAAGTGAGATGGTGCTGGTCGCCCCATGAGCTGGACCAATAACATCTGCTTCGTTGGAAGGATGTATACAACGAACGATTAGTCAAGCTGTTTGCAGGTCGAGTCAATCCAGTCGTTAGCATTCTGGGATATACTCAACACCGTGGGCCAACGACCCCCCCTCCCCCCCGTAAAATCATTATCGAAGAATGGATCACCAACCTGACAAGAAATAAAGGACCTCCCTCTGTTGCCTCCTCTTCTTGCCCCTCCAGCTCTATCCAATGGGGAGCACACCAGTTCAGCTTGCACGTCCATAGCTCCTCGCTAGCCAAGCCAGCGCCGATTTCACCGAGGTAGTGCTGCGTATCTTCCCACGGATAACCCCACAGCTTCAGGCCTGCGAGCTCAAGGGCGTCCTTGATGACACTGTCATAGGGCATCCGGCCGTCCCAGGCTGCTATCCATGGTGCCGTCACCGCGACAGCCTTGACTTGATATTGAGTTCCATGTTGAGTTTGTAGGGCAGTTTCGGAAGCCGCCTTGAGTGCGACTATCATGTCGGCTAGAATCCGGCTATCCCTGGGGGTGGCGAGGCGACCTAGACTCCGTCGGAGACTTCTAAACAGCTCGAGCCAGCGACCGACGGTGCCAAAGTGGGAAAGCCAGTATGGCATTGCGGGTTGCGCGACTAAATGTTCCATTAAATCGACGTAGCTAGCTGTTCCCGGGATCTTGGCCAGGGTAATAATTGTGCCATTCTCGAAACGGGCGACGGATGTGCTAATGTCGGAATAGATAGCCTGCATTAGCGGATGAAACGCCAGATACGGTGGTAAGAGTAAAAAAAGCGGACTTTCTCACCCATAAGACTGGCCCAGGTCAAACCCAAAAGCGATCGGTTCCGACACTATCTTGTTTGGCCTTGCCAGGCGTGTTGGGACGGATACTGCGACAAGAAGGATCAGAAGCAAACGACGAAGCGGACTGGGCTGTCTGCGTGTGGACGGGAACGAGAACATGCGGTACATGTCGGTTGGGTGCCGACGGGATTGGCGGTAAATGGAATGCTGCTATCCACCGTTTTGCTTTTACTTTTCTCCTCTGCTGCTTCAATGATGTTCTGCAGCGTACCTGGGACGGTGAAGGGACAGATTTCCAGCCTGAGCGAATTCCAGACTCACGGGCAGCACCAGACTGTGCCACAGCGATACAACCCTTCCGTTGGAAGTGGGGTTACCAGGTATCCGCTGCTCGCTAAGGGTTTAGGGATTCAAAGAATATTACAATTTCGTCACAGAAAAGAATGTGACGGTTGGGTACATTTACGTAAAGGTACAGGATAGCTACCTAACTAGCTACCGTCCAAAACCTGCCTTACTCTTTTAGTGGCATCTTCGCAGGGTCTTACCGAGGCAGCACCAGCCGACGGATAGCTACGTCACTGCGTTTGCTCTACTGACCACTCAGCACACCAAGGAACGGAAAGCGACGCGGAAACCATACCGGGTAGGGAGATTCGACGGGGAGACGTCCGTTTCAGTTGATACGGATGCCTGGCGCCGTCGGTTTATCATGAGTGCACGAATCACCGTTCGCGATTTTGTTTGCGCTCTTAATTCTATTGAGTCGGTATTTGGGACCGCAGGACAAGTGCATCCGGTCGCATCTTCGACCTGGTACACGTCTGTCTCAGAGGCTGCTCGTAGTTGCTCAATTACATAATGCAAGAGAAAGAGTTTGAAAAAAAAAAAAAACAGCTATTGTCTCTCTAAGTATTGAATTTTACAAGTTACCCAGATTGCCCCTGGCAAGTTAGCTAGGTACCTTACGTACGTACCTAGGTAAAGTGGGTATGTACCTACACATGCCATAACGGCAATGTCTCCCAGACCACTTCAGAATTCCCATCGCGAGTCCACTTCACAGCGCCGGAATCGGCATCTACCGAACGTCGATAACCACCTAGATGATCAGCGACACCCTCGGTGGTGGTGGCGGCGTCGGCGCTCACTCTCCAGAACGGCCGACCATTAAAAAACACTCGCTTCTCCATGTCTGACAATAAACCGCCAACGCTAAGCGTAGGGCTCACAGCATGCATGGCTTGGAACCGTCGGAAACTTGCAGTAAGAGCATATATAGCGCGGGCCGCAGCGGAGTACCCACTGGCTCCCGGGGTAGGACCCAACAGTCGACGGGACAGTTCTCTTGCAGGATATCCGGCGCGGAATTGGCCTGGAACTGCAAGAGGAGGAGGGTTTCGCCATCAAAGCAAAAGACTTGCGGACACTGATACTTGCCGGCATACCCGCGCAGCTCCTGTGAGAGCTTGACCTGGCCGGGGAGGGAAGAAATATCCCCCGATTGCCAGCGATCCGGATCGACGCGGTTTCTCTTCATTTCCCCAATCGCGAGCACGGCGCGGCTGACAGTGCGGGTTTTTATCGAGTACACGGCATCCACCTCTTCCGAGATTCTCTGATCATCCCGCGGTGGCTTGATATGCGAGGATTGCGTCACCACGGGGAACTGGCTCCACGCAGCGAGGACAATGTTGGAGACTTCGCTGTGGAACCATAGCTCGCAGTCGGCTTCGCTTTCTAGCCGCCAGATCCGATGATTCGCGGGGATGGCGGGTTCGGCGGTGCGCATCGTGTCGTCGGCGTCCCAAGGGAGAAGAGCTCGCTCGAAATTGGCATATACCAGCCCATCGTCTCGGTGGTTGACTTGGGTATGAACGTAAAGGTTGCGAATCGGATGGTAATTTCTGGTCCAGGCCTTGTCGCTCTGCGTGGCCTGGCCTGTGGTTTGTACTTCGTTGGTGAGGTGTTGGCCGAGAAGATCTGCAACGGTGGTGTTGTTCATCTTTTTTTTTCCGGAGAGGAGGCCGCGCCGAAAACCAAAACTAGATTATTGCCAGGATATTCTCTGGGGGCTCATCCTTTACCAAGTTGGAGCAGGGAGTTCATGTGCCCCGTTCATGTCTGCGGGGAGTCCAGGACGAATAGCGTTGCACTAAGATACTCGAGGTCATTATTGGACCCTTGCCGGGGATAACCGCCGCTAGCTAACTCGTATTATACCATGTAACGTTGTGCGGGCTGCCGGCGTTGCCCGATAGATGTAGACATAGAGTACCAACCTGTCAGAGGGCGAGGATGAGCGTAAACTGCTAGAATCAGGCTCACAGGTACGTTGCACGACAGCTTCTGGCCATCTCATAGTGGCTTCCATCCGCCAATGACACTTCGCTGGGGCAGTCTAGTGGGCGCGCGGGGGACTGGAGACTCGGTGCCCGACGGGTGCGCGTGATTTTTGCTGGGCTCTGCTTTTCTCCACACCACCAACGTACTATCAATCGTGAGCCGATGCAATGCAGTGCATAAATAATACCGAATTGTGCAAGAAAACAATGCGACATAACGGTCGTGGGGGAAAAGCAGTTCCATATCAACGCCAGCACCACAGCTAACCGGTGGGTACCTTACCTAGGTACGTGCCTATGTATCGACCGAGATCAAGCCGTCCTTCCACATGTAGTATTGGTGATTTTCGTAAAACTTGACGAGGCGATTGACCTGCGATTTGACGTTGAAGTCCAGGTCCTCGTCCGATAGTGGTTCCTCGCTCACCCTTTCCAAATCCACAAACATAATCTTGTTGTTATCAACAAGATGAAAGTTATCCAGTTTGACATCATCTTGTAAGATCCTAAAGGGAGCGAGAGTGGCAAAGGCCTCATTTAGTAGTCGGCGAAGGTCTTCAAGCTCCAATAGCCCACCCTCGGGTGCCGCGAGACAGGTACCTTCAATGTCTAAGAGTAGTAGGGCTTTGGTATTATCGTATCTTATTTCGCCAAAGAATTGTGGAATGACCATTCCCTGCAAGGGGCGCAGCAGTGCGTAGGTTGCCTTCTCCCTTTCGAACTCTTCATCCCAGTTTTCTTGAGCTTCTTTACGACCAGGTGAGAAGGAATGGCCCACTCGGGAAAGGCTGATTCGAGCCAAGTCTGTATTGCGACGGGGAAACAGCCAACCAATGTCTGGAGAATCGACTGCATGCGACTTGGCGACACATAGAGACGGAAGACATTGTGATGTATGCGATCGACCGGAGCTGCCGTTGCGGTCATGTTGTGCGTCCGAAATCGAAACCGCTGGGCTGTGTCAGTTAACCTGCCTACAAATATGCATGTATATGTGCGCGCCATGATGGAATACCCATTCAACTGTCTCTTCAGGCCAATTTTCTTGGTCGAAACCCGGCCCGAGCTTCAAAGGTCCGGGGGGCCGACGCCGACGAGGTGGCGGTGAAGCGCAGACAATCGGAGGCGCCATTTGGATTCGGCGTTTTGATCATGCCTGAGAAACTGGCATTTGGCTTGGCAGCCAAGGTTGCTTTTGTCATGCTGGGTTCGGCGCGCCGTCACCTGGCCTTTCTGAGCACAGACATTTTCCAGCACCAGCGCTGTAGACTCCCGAACCCAAACTTGGCACCTCAACAGCTAGCAACCGCAATCCACCACTACCTTACCCCCCACCTACCTCTTTAAACTGCGTTTTTTTGTTGTTTTCCCCCCGCGCAATGCTTCTTCTTTTTTCTTTTACATCAAAAGCCAATGATGCCACGGCTCGATCAAGTAGCTATCGTTATATAACCATCCTTCCACAGGCAATCCTGGTGCTCCTCATAACACTTGACAAGATGGTTGACCTCGCACTTAATATTGGCGTAGAGGTCTTCATCCGACAGGGGCTCCTGACCTAGAATTTCCAAATCCACACACATGATCCTGTCGCCGATGAGATGAAAGCTATCCAGCTTGCTGTCTTGTTGTAAAATCCGGAATGGCACAAAAGCCGCAAAGGCCTCGTTGAGCAGCCGTCGGAGGTCGTCAAGTTCCAAGAGCCCGCCCTCAGGCATGGCCAGACACGCACCTCCGATATCCGACAGTAACAGCGCTCGCGTGTTCTCGTATCTGACTTCACCAAAAAGCTTAGGGATGACGATCCCTTGCAAAGGCTCCAGTTGCGCGTAGGCGGCCTTTTCTCTGTTGAATTCTTCACCCCACTTCTCCTTGACTTTCTTCACAATGAGTTGCGAAGGGATAGTCCACTCGGGAATTGCCGATTCGAACCGGCTCCGTATTACCGGCGGGAGGTAACCAAGTATCGTCTGGATAATCGAGTCTGTAACGCTAGGCTGCAGTTTGAGACGCAAGACATTTGGGTGCACATGGTTGACTCTGGTAGCGATGGCGGTGATGTTTCGAGTTCGAAATCGGAACCGCTGTGTTTGCGTCAGTTCAATTCATTGACTGACTAGCTTGACCAAAAAAAGAAAAAAGAAAAAAAACGTTGACGGACCACCGTCTCTTCAGGCCATTTCTCATCGCCATAAAAGGAAAAGGGACCCAGTCTCAATGACCCGGGAGGTCGTCTTCGCCTAGGTGGTTGTGGGGGAACCCGAAGATCCGAGCACGAAAATGCCATTTTTGGTTAATGGAAGTTGTTGTTACTAGATTCGAGTGAAGATGAAATGACTCGCAAAGATAAAAAAAAAACTAGGAGAAACCTTAACTAGGCAGCACATGATTCTGTTTTTGTGGATCCCCAGGTCCAATCCTAATCCTCGTCACATGACCCCGGAAATTACACTACAGTTTATTGGGAGCCAAAGCGTGCAGGTGCAGCAGTTTTTTGTCCACCACCCCCTGACCTGACAAAAAGTATCTCCGAAATTCCGACGGACATAGCCATGTCCAAGGTTTGACAAAAAAAAAGAATCCCTCAATAACATGATTTGGGTCACCTCACGGCCCGTCAGATTTACCTACATTTACCTCTATACCACCTGTTCTCCTTGGCAGGAGCATGAAGGGGTTCTGCTTGGCGACCTCCCAATATCACAGCGTATGGGCATGATGGTCTCGAACAATTTACAAGACAAGCAGGATTAAACCCCACAGCGCATCCTTTGACCCCCTCGGCAACGATGGCCAGACTGCAGCTATTACCAGAGCACAATGATGGGGTTTCTAGAAGCCAGTAATGAACAAAGTGTCGACAAGTAATACATGTGTAGCCATGATGGATTTGAGCGCGCATATTGATGGCATCTGCAATCAATAATGATGGCCACAACCAACGGCGGCTTTGCACGTTGATATTTGCCCTCAACTCTCTAGCTACCACCATCCCCAGGTACTCCTTCTCCTTACCATTCAGGCTGCTACGGTGTAAATTCCATTAAAAAAAAAAAAGCCTTTCAACTCCCTGCCACATCAATGATTGGTCTCATTGACATGCGCCAGCCCACATCGTCACACCTGACATGTGGAGTGGATATACCTCCCGCCGACAGTGGCGGCACTTCAACTCCATTACCAGCCAAGTCTAATATCCAGCGCCTAAAGGTCACTTTGACGGAGTGGTTAACGTGCCACCCTGCTATGGGTCTTTTACAAAAAGATCAAAGTCTAGGTGGTTCCTTCGGGAGCGCAGGTTCGAATCCTGCAGGTGACGATGTGCAGACATATTGAGCATGGCATTGCCGTCCAATTTTTTTTTCAGGCATTAGGTACCTGTCCGGGAAACTCGAGGTAGTCCCCTACTATCTCAGCGCGCCGGAGTATGCGTATGAATCTCAGATCCAAGAGTTAAAATCTATTCATGGAACAACCTAGGACCTTGATTTTTATTCCCTTCGAGAAAGACACTCCCAAGACTTCTTCCGTAGAGTCCTTAGGGCCGTATACATTTAGTAGGCGAAAATTACGGGTAAATCCTGACTATCGGGTTCTGCTACACTTGTACCGCTGCCCGCATACATCGTTTGCGGGTGATTGGTACAGCTACTACCTCGGACTCTGCAGTCCGATGCTGCGGGTTTAACTTTATTTGGGGGATTTGGTCCTCCACGTCCCGTCCGACAACTAGATATTATAGTCAATTGAGTTGACGCGATGGTGAAATATTGCAACTACTGCAACTTGTACAAAATATTGCCGCCGTACGGCTACGTCAATGGGCTTTTTGAACTTGAAGTATCGAATCCGGCCAATGCATGGCCTAATCGCAGAAATCTAGCATCAGGGCAAAGCACCATGTTCTTCTCAAATGTCTCACTCTCGCCGTTACCCAACCCTTGTATCAACAGCCACTTCCAGCCGCCGATTTACGAGTTTGGCGACTTTAAGATCAGAAAAAATTTCCTAAGAGACAATGACACCGGTCCTTACCCACCATGGAATGGCACTATTGATTTCCGTATGAGCGACATTGCCAATAATTACACGCTATACTGCCACTGGGGCTATCAAAACTATGAAGATTCGACAAACTATGAAAATGATAACTGCGTTCCAGAAAATGGCATCCCTGCACCGGATTTTCGGACGGTAACACTTCTTAGTCTTGATCAGCAGGCCATTATGCAGAATAACTTGTCATTGAGCAGTCCGATTAAGGTCGCCCAGTTTTGGTACTGCGATATTGTGAATGGCTCGTACCCGTATGTACCTACCTAAACTGACCCTCGATTTATGTGCTAACCTCTTTTAGACAAGCATATCAAGCTCGGGCGGAAACCGCGTTAGATGTTCGCTGCCTCCCATACGGACTGCGTTCCCGACCAGAGAATTGCACCATCAACACTCCTCTCCCGGTTCGAGTGAAAGCGCAATGGATTCCCAGAGGAGAAACCTACCCGAATGCGCAGAGACTGGTTCCAAAACCTACCACAGCGATCATCCCCTCGGGATTGAACCCGCCTCCCATCCGCGATTGTACCGATATCTCGTTTGCATATCCAGATTGGTATCTCCACGATTTCACCTACGTGCAGCCTACCGTGGCCAACGACCCTGAAACCGCAAATCTCACCTATAGCGTGACGAGTCGGGCGACGGGCGTGCGGGTGCATTGTTTCTGGGGGAAGGCCTACAACGTCACCTGGCGAGACCAACATGTTGGAGATTATTACATGTGGCCGAGCTGTGACCCCGACAACACCGGACCGGATCCCATGAATAGCCAGACGGTGTATACCATGGGGTATAATCGGGATGCGAGAACGCTCAAAATTCAGCAGGAGTGGGTTTGTGGGGATACGGCTGGGAAGTATTCGTGTGTCCAACCCTCTGTCCTAGGTAGTATAAGTAGTGATGCTGACATTACTGCAGGACCAAATTCGCAGCAGAACCAAAATTCCAATCCGGCGTGGGAAACTTCCCCAACGAATACCAGACCAGAATCCCCCTTTCCTGCTCCGGCAAGGTCTGCATTGCCGATCCCATGCTGATCAAGGGCAAACTCGTCAAACCCGTCTACCTCGTCTCCGACTCCTTCCCCGGACCCGAAGGCGCCTCTACCCCGGATTGTCTTTTCAACTCGGCTAATACCGGATGGACGTGGACTCTCGAACATTTTCTCTGGCAGGCGACTACCGTGATCATGGTAAACCACGGAGGCTTATCCTGGCTAACTCCGACCCCAGTCGCTCGGACACTGGAAGTTGTACTTCGAAATGCTGCAACCGGCGCAAGGGCGTCCTGTAACTTTACGGCTCCGGCGCTCGACGGCGACACTAACCAGTGGTGGCCTTGCTATCGGGATATACAACAAGACCCGCACAATGCACCCCAGCAGCGCGTGATTCAGACATATGTCCAGTTTAGCGCAAAGACAGGGGTTTTGGCGATTAACCAGACGTGGTACTGCAATGATACGCAGGTTGCTACACCGTGGGTTTTTGTTTCCTCTTCCCTCTCCTTTTTCTTT
>Ga0247765_1000360_pt1 | contig 36548 bp, 48 predicted proteins | sample UWRJL106311C6_FD_179949 | JGI IMG/M metagenome (GOLD analysis project Ga0247765, IMG submission 179949) | Plant litter microbial communities from Arlington Agricultural Research Station in Wisconsin, United States - UWRJ-L106-311C-6 | ecosystem: Environmental > Terrestrial > Plant litter >...
GGGGCGGAGTTGAAGGTGGGGGGGAGGGGAGGGAAGGGTGCGGGTGGCCGAGCTAGTACGGACATATAGTGGGGGGGAGGGAATATTGAAGAGGGCTTCATTGTTTGTTATCGTCAACGTCATCGTGATGGAAAATATCGCCGTTGACGCTATATTGCCTCTTTGCAGAAAAAGGGTTGAGCCTCGCTTCCAAAGGTTGTATGGTTTTGGTCTCTACCCGTAGGTCCATCATTAATGGCTGTTTTGATTCCCTATCACCAACGCATCTAAACGACTAGCTAGCTGAGGGTTGGCTTTGAGTGGTGGTGGCCCGCGGCGTAGTCTATCAATGCGACTGGCAGCACATGTTCGGTAGGTAGGATTTACACACCCGCATCTATTCTGCATGCCAGACCGCAAAACCTGAGAGCGTGCCAGTCTGGTCCGCTTCAAGTTGCCCCCCCTTCTTCCCCTCCTCTTCCCCTCCCCCTCTTGCAGCGGCATCCTGCAGCAACAGAGTGGAGTATCGTTGCTCACCGAGGTCACCTTTGTGAATGCATCAAATCTTTCCATCTCTCTATCTTCAATTGATCAAACAATCTCCAATCTCTGCAAATGCCATGTAACCCCGGCCTAAGACCACCCGAAGCCAGTGCGCGGCGCCCAAGGGGGAGGAGAGCGAGAGGATGGACGAACTGGAGGGGGATTCGATGGTGATCTTTGAGTGTCATCTGTGATCTGTGAGCCTCTGCCCTCAGGCTTGTTGCAGCGTCTGTGCCTCATTCGAGGGAATCTCTTACACAACGATCCATAGGTAATCAACCGCTGCGTCCGCACGTCTGAGGATGAATGCAGTCTCGTCGTGTTGTATCTCACTCTCTTTCTCTCTCTGTTCGCCTTGCTTGGTCGACACCCCCCTCTTCTTGAAAAGAAGACCAATAAGAGATTCCAAATTCCCCTGCCTGCCTGACCTCTCGACAAGTCGAAACATTGCAGTGCATTGCAACACACACCACACCCTTGTGTCCTCGTTTTCCTTGCCGCTGTCGTTCTGTCGTAGGTCCCCGGCCCGTCTTCGTCTGCCTTCACCGGCTGCCGGTAGCCCTGTTAGGACAAAAAACTTTCCCGCTCCGAGAGGGTGTGCTGAGCTGGTTCAAAGGAATCATTGACCCGTCGGGAAACCAAGGGAAAGAAACCAGAGTAAGCGGCCCGGAAGAGCCCCCCGAGAATGAAGACCAAAGGAAAAAAAAAACAGTTTTGCCTTTTTTTTTCCCCTTGTTCCTTCATTCCTTCCTTCGTTCCATCCTTCCCTTCCCGCTTCGGTTTCATCGATTTGCATTTTCTCGTGATTGTTGCTTTTTTGCCCCAACCACACACATTCCCGTCTCAATGTCACTGGTTCAAGGGAGGGGGTTGGGAGAATGTACTGATACAATAACCAAGTTTCTTCGGTTCGATTAACCATAGCCGTTGCCAGAGTTTGGCTCTGTGTCCCGGATTGAATGCTCCGCGTGCCCGTCTTTCTTGCAGCGGAATAGCTTCCTTTGCAGGAGAGTCGACAGTGACTTGTGGCGAGGGAGTGGCCGTAGTAGCTTCCATGACCTCGTGTCTCTGCGTTTCTCCTCGGATGGATGCACTGTTGTGTGAAGGAGGAGGTGCATCATGGAAAGTTCTAGGTTTTCAGGACTGCCCGTCATCCAGCTGCCAGGACGATGAGGGCAAGCTTCTGCTGTGTGGCCCGGCCCCTAAGGACTTGGTCATGACAAGCCTGGCAGCTTTGCAGACCCCAAGGCAGCTTCAGAGGGTGAAGACACACTGTTCGCACGTAGACCGCGGCGGCTGCTCACTCTCCTCGGGAGACTGGACAAACGTGAAACTCTCGAGAATGTAGATACAAGATGAAATCCCCTATGTAGTTGACTTACAATGAGCTTCCAGTGAGTGAGTGGTTATGCTCCACGCCTATTACCATCATCGGAACTTTGTGATTTATCGCAACAAGAAATCCAAACATACATTGTGTGTTCATCCATCCTGGGGTATAAGCCATCAAAATCCAACATCATCCTCGACATTATGATACACTGCTAACCATCATACACAGGGGGATTCGCGTCCAGACTCGCCGGAACCGTCGCACGGAGGTAGCTTAGGACCTCGTACATGGCCTTTGCAATCTCGATGCTCTTCTTCTTCCACTCGGACTCACCCCACAAACCCTTGAGCAGGTTGTCACTGATGACAGTAGCCATGAAACGGACGTGGTGATCCTCCGACGTCCAGCCAGTCTTGTCTGGGTGGTAGACGAGGTATTTTGGGTTGCGCGAGTTGACGGCATCCTTAGACAACTGGGCTAGTTTGGACTTGTCGGGCTCGGGCACGAGAGGGTTGCGGGAGAGGAAATCGCGAACAAATTCGTGCCATGAACCGCGGACGTAGACGCCGTTCAGCCATCTGTACTCCGATTTAGTATGTGCTCCCTATTGGAAGAACAGGGGCCTGCTGGCTTACTCGTGGAACTGGCGGACCTCCTTGAAAGGGAGGAGCTCGAGAATCAGGCGCTCATGCTGCGTTGAGAGAAGTACAGGAGCTCCTGGATTGTTCTGGCTCGGGGGCTGGCCCATTGTAGACAAGACAGGCATGGAATGGGGCGTGAAAGGTCTCGCGTCGCTGTCGGAAAGCAGAGGTTGGGATGCTGCTTCAGGTCTAGACTCGGCGCAACCCATTTGGAGGGGAGATGATTCAAGTTTCAAAAGTCTTGATGAGAACTCCTAGGTGAGTTATAAACCAGTCTCTTCAAAGTCCAAAGATGCCCGCGGGGCTGTGCCCTGGGAGTTGAGATGCGTCGTCATTGCCATTCTGTGAGGCATCCAATCGTGAGAGTGGTTGCCGAAGAATCATCCAATGATCCGCTCGGTTTTGTGTTGCTGGCTTGCGCCTTCCGCGTATTCGCAGCGTCCTTACGACTCGGCTTGCGCGTCAAAGACGAATACCGGCGGAATAAGCCTCGCTGTTCCTCGTTTGAGCAAAAAAGAAGCACATTGTATGCATCTAATTGCCAATGCATTCTTATTACGGGGCGAAGTAAGGCAAACGTCGATGCAGTCGGGGCACATCGACTTGAAGAGGTTCGCCGGCTGCCATTCAATTCAACTGCTGCAAGATTGTTAGTATCGCGGGACTCGGTGGACAGGTATCCACCAGAGGCTTGTGTAATATTTGAGGGGCTGGAGGGCGATTTCTGAGCCGCCAAGTAGAAATATCTAGGCACTGCTTTTAAAAACTCAAGGCCTAAAAATTCTACATATCATTGACAGCCTTGAAATATCCTCATGGGGCTCTCAATGACGCCTTAGGGTGATTTCTGAAGCCAACTTACGGGCTAGTTACCGCCAACCAAGCCGTGAAGCACAGCGCAAACAATCTTTCAGGGGATGGGACTCGAAGTGTTTCGCTTTCAGTGCATGTCAGCGGCCATCGTCAGTGGGCACGGCGATGGCACACGAGCTTCCAGTCCTTAACTCCTGCTGTGGAGTGGAGCCTGAGATTTGGCAGCCAACGCACAGGCCAGCCCTGTCCCTGGAGGGCTTGGCACAACCTTATTCGTCAATTCTCAAAGCTGCATTTTAAATCTCATGAGCTCAGCTCGCCAGCCATTTGATCGGCGCCGACGAATTCATCGGAAATGTCACATCATCTGGCCTTCCGTCCACCAGTTTTTGTGTTTTCCAAAGGCATTGAATTCACTATATTTTCTTACTTGGTTTTACGCTGTCGTCAATTGACCTCGTTGATCTAATCAGGCCTCTCACACGCTCACTTGAGACCACAATCACGGATTTGCTCGCTTGCCCTGCTGCTGAACGTTGAGCGCCACATTCATTCACACTCACAATATATTAAGACTGATGAGCGAAGAAACCAAGACGTGAGTAACTTCCATGAGTTTGCTTCATTAGACTGGAGCTGGAGGATCAATTTTGTCAATTGGGATGGGAGGGATGCTCACATTGATGAGATGCTCATGCTTGTTATGATGATACGAATGCTGGGATGCAGACCATCACTTACCAAAATTCTGACAACAATCTCGCAGCAGCATGGCTGAGGAGACGGTTATTAACGGTGTAAACGGTGTAAACGGTGCCACCGAGGCCCCTCTGGAACTCGAACCGCAAGCTATTATTACCGCCGAAGAGACTCCTTTCTCATGGCTGTGAGTTTGCGACCACTGAAGATGGGATCACTGGTTAGCTGACCTGCTGCATTGCATAGTGAGCCCCATCCCACTTTTGTCATCGTCTTGGTCGGCCCCGATGAGACACCGTTCGGTATCCAAAAGGATTTTTTATGCGCAAAGTCAAACTTCTACAAGAAACACTTTATTGAGAGACCACAAGATCTTGAGCATCTTGTGCACCTCCCTGACACTCCAGTTGAGGTCTTTGCCTTCGCGCAGAACTTTCTCTACACGGGAAAGGTGTCCCCAAGTCTCGAGAAGCTGCCGACATATGAGGTCCTGATTGGTGTCTGGAAGCTGGGCCACAAACTAGGCATCGAAGGGCTCTGCGATACCACACTTGACGCCATGGCAGAGCTCCGTCAGGTAACCCAAAGCATTCCTGCGACACCTCTGCTCGTTCAAGTGTGGAAAGACACCCCGGAGGGATCATCAATTCGAACACTTCTTCTCTCATGGGCGGCCGAGTACATGCGGTCTTCCGAGTCCCGCGCCGAGTTTGCTAGATCACTCCCGCAAGAAGTTCTAAGTGAGTTGGTAGTAGCCATGAGCTCGCTCGACAGCACCGCTCCTGTCCCATCCCCAGCATTGCTTCCTCAGAGACGAGCTGCCCAGCTGGCGGACGGTGACGAGAGCGATGGAGGCTCACAGCCTGCCAAAAAGGCGAGATATTCCGAGATTCTTCCCGCTGCCAGCGCGGTCCCCCCTGCACCAAAGCTTGCCGTTAAGAAGGTGGCATCTCGGCAATCTCTGCCGACATCGAAGCCAGGTCATAAGCGGCGATCCAATGCTATGATTGCCACCGAGCAGTTCTCGACCAACCAGAAGTTAAACTTTTGTGCCGATCTGTTGACAAGAATGCTTTCTGGACCAGGTATGAGAGTTCCAAGAACAACATCACAAGGTGCCTAGATTAACCACACACATCAAACACACAGGATTCTGGACGCGGGTTGTTGGTCCATTCAAAGAACCAGTTGACCCCGTGTCAGATGGCGTTCCAGATTACTTTGAGAAGGTCAAACGGCCCATGGACCTCGGCACCATGAAGTCAAAGATGGATCGCAGAGAATACGCCGATGAACAAGCGTTTCTTGTCGACATGAACCAAATCTTCAACAACTGTTATACCTATTGGTCCAAGAAGGATCCCATGTGGGCAGCTTGTGAGAAGCTGCAAAAAACTTTTGAAGAGAAGTATGCTCAAATGAACAAGTGGATTTCCAAGATGGAGGGGAACGAGGACCAATAATCCTTCGACGAGTCTGTCTGAGGCGATTCTGTCTTGGCGTCGAAGCAAGTGTTACGGAATGGTATTTGGAAGCAAAATAAACATGCGCGGATTGTACTACCATTCTTTTTTTCTCGTTCTGCTGGAGAGGAAGCGGAATACCCTTGTACGTAGTAATAGTATGCAGACTCTCGAGGATGGAGAGTCTGATCGTCTGTCATCACAATAACAATCCAACCTATTCGCGTCGTACTTGATAGCTTGTCAGCCACCAGAAACCGCCGCAGAGGCCAGGAGCCATCCTGCTCAGGTATTTTCCCTCATATCAAAGGCTTGATGAGGCAAAGTTAGGACTTCGACAAGAAAGCTCAATGTGGAAATTCAAGGCCTCAGATTTCAGAACCCTGACTTTAATCCGTTGGCTCAAACCCCCCTTGTTTACATTGCACAAACCCCTGCCGAATGGTTACCAAATCCTACGCTAATAATCTTTCGGGAGTTGGATTGTATCAAGCCCATTTGACCCCAAACAGCTTAAACCCCTTTTGCTCGCCTCCCTCTGCCGCCGATGACGCGTCTGAATTCTCGAGGTAGATCCTCGGATGGCCCTTGACGTCTAGGAAGAAATACTTGTACTCAAAATCTGCCTGTCCAGCTCGCTTGACGAGATGAATCTGTACCACGCCAGTACCATTTGGCCCTTGGACCTGTTGGGATTGGTGTTAACGAACCCTCGGTCAGAACGCACCAGGTAATAGGGAAAAAACTCACGTTAAAATGCATCATCAAGTGGTCATTTCCCTGTCCGTCACGAGTAAGCGTTGAGCTACATTTTTTGTTAGCCACCCCGTGTAAGAACAAAACAAATGTCGTATCTCTTCAACTGCACATTCATGGGGAGAAAACATACGCAATGGGCCTCGCCCTCCGCCACTTATTAAACGTCTCCTCTCCATACGCAGTGATGTGTCTCCCCTCCCCCAGCGCCGCCAGACACCGCCCGTCCTTCTTGATCCGGTCCACCGCCCGGTTGAAATAGGCCGTCTTGCTGTCCGGTGAAAACACCTCCTGGTACAGCAGGTAGCCCACACCCCCCGTCAGCGTGACGCCCACAATCACCATGCCAAAGTTGAACGTCTGTTGGGCGGCCCGCGCCGTCTTCTCGCCGGGAGAGAGGTGCGTCCAGGGAATGCGTCCGTCATCGTTAAAGGGTGTCACGGCACGGCGCGGGGGTGGGCTGGCGTAGTGACGGTGGGAGATGACGGTGACGGGGCGGGAGGGGGGCGCGGTCGGGATGGGTTTTGGAATGGGAGCGAGGGCGGTCGCAGAGGGGAAGCACAAGAAATGAACTTGCGCCCGAGACGTAAGTCGATTCATCCTGGCGATTTGGAGTTGCCCATGGCGTGTTGGTCTGGTAAAGGCGCCGGGCAAGGTCGGTTGTCGTCGGGGTTGTACTGACTGAGATCAAGCTTTGAGGTAGCTTTGGAGCTTGAGCAAAAGCCAGGTCCGTCTGCCGGGCCGGCAATTCTTCGGCCGGTGGGCTGTGGGGACTGGTCCTCGGGCGACGAGGGGCAATCTGGCCTAAGCAAAATCGGGCCTAGCGCATTGGCTTGATGCCACATGGATGTGAGGACGGAACAAAATGTGGCCCGCTTTCTCCTGAAATCAAGACGAGGATAGAGGATCGACGACAGCCCGCTCAGCGACTCAATAAGACTCGTGCAACTGCAACAGCCGCAAGGGAACGAAACGCGATCAGCTGTCACAATGAGCGGTCTGGCGACTAAACAGCAGTCGCTCAAGATCTTTGAGAAGCTCAAGTCGAAGCCGGCCAACAAGGTGAGCGCAACCTGGTCCTACCTGCTTTTATTTCCCGCCAGCTAATAATGTCGGTGCGCGCAGGTCTGCTTCGACTGCGGCCAAAAGAATCCCACATGGACCTCGGTGCCTCTGGGCATCTACCTATGTCTCGACTGCTCGGCGAACCACCGAAACCTCGGCGTCCACATTTCCTTTGTCCGGTCTACCAACCTCGACCAGTGGCAATGGGACCAGCTGCGCCTGATGAAAGTTGGCGGCAATGAGTCGGCCACCAAGTTCTTCCAGCAAAACGGCGGCTCTGCTGCCCTCAACAGCAAAGACCCAAAGACCAAATACCAGTCGGCCGCTGCCACCAAGTACAAGGAGGAGCTGAAGAAGCGAGCTGCGAGGGACGCCAAGGAGTTTCCCAACGAGGTAGTTATTGCCGAGGTGGGAGAGTCTACCGACGGCACGAGCACCCCGGCAGGCGAACCCGAAGATGATTTTTTCTCGGCATGGGACAAGCCCGCCATCAAGAAACCCACCCCGCCAATCTCGCGCACCGCCACGCCCCCCGTTGTTGGCCGCACACCCTCGCCCTTCCTCAACCCTGGCGCCAACGGGAAGGATGTTGCGCGCTCCTCGTCACCCTTGGCCAAGACAGAAGGTGAATCCAAACCAGCGCCCAGCCGCATCACCACCTCGGCCGCGCTGAGGAAAACGGCGACTACAGGCGGCCCCCGCAAGGCTAACGTGCTGGGTGCCAAGAAGACCACCAAGATGGGGGTGAAGAAGGTTACAGGAGACGTTATTGACTTCGACGAGGCCGAGAAGAAGGCGAAGGAGGAGGCAGAGCGCATCGAGAAGCTTGGCTACGACCCGGATGCTGAGGAAGAAGTTGCAGCAACCAAGACCGGCGCTGCGAAGGCGGACAATAAGATCCACTCGCCGACTCCAGTGAGCCCGGGTGCGCGGGGAGGTTACGGGTCAGCCTCGCACAATCGGGAGAAGTCAGCCTCGGAAATGGAGCGTTTGGGCATGGGTGTTGCCCGGTTGGGATTCGGCCAGGTCGGTGGCAGCAAGCCTGCTGCCGCTACTGCGCAAAAGAAAAACGCTGGCGGGTTTGGCTCTGTTGGGCCCGTCAAGGCGGCTGTTGAAGGTATGTGTTTTGATTCTTGGCTGACACTTCGGGCTGTCGACTAACACGAGACAGATGACGAGGACCGGTTTGCGCGGAACAAGTTTGGCAGCCAAAAGGCCATTTCATCAGATGAAGTCTTTGGCAAGGGCAACTTTGACCCCTCTGCCCAAGCTGAGGCGCGCTCTCGACTGCAGGGCTTCGAGGGTGCCTCAGCTATCTCCTCTAACGCCTATTTCGGCCGCCCGGAAGAGGACGAGCCTACAGATGATTATGGTGATCTGGAAAGCGCTGCAAAGGATTTCGTGAGGAAGTTCGGCATTACGGCCGGCGACGACCTTGAGAACATTACCAGGATGGTGGGAGGTGCATCAAGCAAGTTGACGGATGCGGTAAGGGCTTATTTGGGAAACTAAGTTAGCAAGGGGTGTATTGGCGTTGACGGCGTTTTCCATCTTGTATGGGGATGGGAAACGAGGATGTTGAGACTGGGTGGTTGAAGATAACAGAGCAAGAGGACAGGGGATGAAGTCATGATGTCTCACAAGACGACCAAGGATGGAGGATGATCTCGGTGTGTTTACTTGAAGATGGTGAGGCGATTAGGGCCGAATGAAGGTGCTCAACAAGTAAGTAAGCAAGCAAGCAGACGGGCACAAAGGCGCAGATGGGCATATGCGGAGATAAAGAGGAAGAACAGTGTCGAAAGAAAGGATAGGAACATCTATCCATTCATCTATCTGTCTGGCTCGGTAAACAGGTAATGAGCTTGGCGAATTACGATTATCTGATGTAGCTGAAACTATTAGAGAAAATAACAGATTCCTGTTCATTGAAGTTGGTGGTTGTGAGGAACTGCAGTGGCCGAGTCTGGTACGAGCAACGCAGCTCTGGGTTGTTACAGGCGGGACAATGTTGTGTGGGAAGTTGAGGATTTGGGATCTTAAGGTTTTGAGACGCCCAGTAATTTATTCTTTGCTTTTGGTTAGATCCACACTGGATCCGACTTACTTTGATCTCATCTTGGGGGGAGATGCCTTTATTGACGTTCACGCCTAGTCAGTGTGTGCCGAAGCGAGACTTGGTGTATTCTGCTGCAATATTTATCACCGACCTGGGGTGTATGGCTGGGATTGGGAGAACCGCAGGGTATAAAGTGTTGGGTTTTGTCAGATAGCATGGTGTTGAAGCTGGGGTTCACTTTTCACAGCCCAGGCATAGATGGATCAAATCACGGTCCTCTTGCAAGGGAGATGGCAAGGAAACACGTCAAGCTAGGTAGATTTGACTTTTGCAAACCATTGGGTGATTTCTTCATGGATGGCCATGCGCAGAAAAGAGGAGGAAGCCGAGAGGAAAAGAAAGAAGGGGAAAAAAGAAAAAGAGAGGAACACAACCACACCCCAGAACACAGCAGAACATGACGTACGCCCCCCGTTCGGACCCGGGATGGCAACACAACAGACCGGCTTCGGCGACGCCGGGTACTTCACTCACTTAGTCTGCAAGTTCTTGCCCCTGTCACTACTTCGTACCTGCCTACATTAGCCTAGTCTGGTCTAATCCAAGTAGTACCAGTACCTAACGCAGAAGGCAACACAGATGATCAAGAAGAGAGAGAGAGAGAGAGAGAGAGAGAGAGAGAGAGGCCTTTAGTGTACTACATGATATGGAATAGATAGCAACCACACCAACTTTTTTACTAGGTACCTGACGAGGTCTAGGTCCTACCTAGGTATGTAAACAGTCGAATCTGATCTATTTTTTACCTACCTAGGTAGGTAAACAGTCGAATCTGATCTATTTTCCAACATCACCCGGCCAAGCCAGCCAGGCGAGGCAAAGCCATGCCATGCCAAGCCAGGTAGCAGCGATATCGCATACAAGTACACTACACTAGGGAGACTAGACTAGTCGGTCAGTTAAAGTACTATGCCTTAGGCGAGAGATATCTACCTGCCTATCCAGGTATGTAAACAACCCCCTGACGTGTTACGAACCCATTTGTGTCTGTTTGGTGTGTGTACCTCTGCGTTTTTGTGTGTATGAGTGTGTTGTGTTGTGTGATCCGCCACGCAACACCCTCTCTCACTCCCTTTCTCATCCATCCTCTCCACCTGGCAGGTAGATTCGATGTCCGCCACAGTTTGCCACTCATGCTTGTGTTCATTTGCTACATGTAGACAATCGGCTGTCTCTCACTACCTAGGTAGCTGGGCAGGTAGGTAGGTAGGTACGTACGTATTGACTAGTTTTTGGTCAGCATCCGGCCGGTGATCCACATGGAGGTCACCATCCGCTTCGGGCAGCATCCGGGCGCTACTCAGACCAGACCAGACCAGGCCAGACGTACTGCTTTTGTGCACCGGCTCCGGTGCATCATACCTACCTATCATGCCCTGGGTCCTGTCGTGTCATTTCGTGTTTTACAGCTTCAGAAGAGAGACGGGGGTAATACAGCATAGCACAACATATCCTTCACGGTTCTTGTTTTTTCACTTGGCTTTCTCACCTTCAGCGTTCTTTTGTTGGACAACACATACCCCCTCCTATACCTCGTCCGTCTCTCTTACTCCCACCCCCCTTCACCCTCTTCCCTTCTTCTCTTCTTTACTTTCCTGATCCTTCTGTCTTCTGTCCTCTGTTGCTGTGCTGTGTGGGAGCACAACCGTTCGGCTCACGGAAACATGGCGGAGCATGCAGTGTCGTGTCTGGTGGCATCATGTCGTGTTGTGAATTGTGTTGTTTGTATACGTATAGCCCAACCCCTGAAAGGCTGTTCGCGCGGTACTTTACTGCTTGGCTACAGCCTGTGGATCAAAACTGCCCCGGTATTCCTTTCTGTTTTTGAGGTGTTGATGATGGGAAAACTTGAAGCCTTAGTAAAGAGGTTCAAAACCTTAGGGAGTAAATCTCAGGACCTTAAATATTGGAATTAAGGCCTAAATATTCTACCTTAACCCCCTGTAGAACAGCTCCCAACTGTTTATGTATTGCGCAAACCCCTCCTCAATACTCACCAAATCCCACGCTAATAATATTTTAGGGGTTGGATTGTACAGCCCAACCCCTGAAAGATTGTTCGCGCGGTACTTCACGGCTTGGCTGCAGCTTCCAGGCCAACCTCCCCCAGTATTCGTTTCTATTTCTGAGGGGTTATGATGGAAACTTGAGGCCCCAAGGAGTAAATTTCAAGGCCTTGAATGTTAGTGTTAAGGCCTGATAATTCTGGCTTGACCCCTCGCAAAATGGCTTCCCAGCTGTTTATATATTGCACAAGCCCTTGCTGGATAACTACTCGCCAAATCCCACGCTAACAATCTTTCAGGGGCTGGATTGTACACACCCGCTGGACAGGGCAGCGGAGTTAGCGCTGGTTCCCCCAAGCCTTCCCCGCCTCGACTGCTGACCTCCGCGCAACAGTGGGGCATCGGTAGCTCTTACGTTGACTACCTCTCCCGTCTGGTCAAGTCCGGGCCATGCGAGGCGGGTGGGTTGAGGGTTGATGACTACTCGGACCATGACTCTTCGCATCCAAGCAGTCTAAGGTGGGCAAGTCGCAGAAAGAAAATTTGCACGACTTTGCAATGGCGTGCAGGCATCCACGCAACACCAGTTTCACGCCTCGCGCCAACTTCCGATACACCTGATTTTTGTTTTCATTTCTGCGCGTTTCCGTGTCGGAGTGCCCCTCTTCCGTCAACACCCGCATCCTTTTCTCGCAGTCGCAAGCTCGCAGGGTGATGCCCAAGAAAAGGCACCAAGCGAGATACTCCAAACCTCAGTCCACGGCCCCCGCGTCGCTTAGCATCAGCTCCACCGGCACCACTTCGGGTGCCAGCAGCAGCCGAAGCAGCAGAAGAAACAGCCAGTACGGTATGCTTTGATTCGCCACCATGGGGTCTCAGTGCCCAACCCCATACATTGTTCGTGCTGACCAGCTGGTGCTGTCCAGACGACCATTCTCAAAGCCGTGGTGTCAACGAGCTCCTTGCCGACCTACGCCGCACTAGTCTAGGCTTCAGGCCCAGCGCTCAACGTTCTGTCGAGATAGCCCCAACCCTTCCGCCCGTCATCCGAACTCTGCTTCAGCTTCCGGAAACCCCATCTTTACGCCCACGCCGTCCTGACCGGCGTTATGCCGCGCAGGCTGGCCCACCTCCTCCCCGTAGCTGGCTCTCGAGTGCATCCCATGCCGCCAACGTCCGCAAGGCTCAGCAGTATGGCAGCCCCGAGAATAGGGAGTATCGCCCGTTGCCAGGCGTATACTCACCGGCTGAAGGAAGTTTGATCGATATTGTGCTGAAACACTTGGTCTATGACTGGGACTTTCAGAGATCCTATTGCCGCTACTGCTTCTATGATCTACCTACGCACTTGCGAACCGCGTTGCTATCGTATCTGGCCATGTGGCATGCCGAGGGCGTATCGTTGGTAGACCTTCGTGCCATCCTACTCCCCCCTGAGGATGATCCAGAAGATGTGCCAGGGAGGCTGAGCCCCAGCGAAGCGAACGAGTCTGTTCGCTATCTTGACCTCACAGGCTCACTAGGCCGGTCGTTGAAGCTTCGTGAACTTTCGGCCCTCTTGTTCCCTTCTCGGCCGAAAACCATGGATCTCCAAGACTCGTGGGATGAACCTGAAGAGTCTTCTGCCATGATATCGCGGCCTCTTCTCCCCAACTTAACTCATCTCTCTCTAGGCATTCGCCCTAGCGATTCCCAGTGGGTTTCGTGGCGACAACTTCTGGCATTTGCTCCACACTGTTATACGCTCACACACCTGAGCCTCGCGTTCTGGCCGGAGCCTTCGCTTACGCCAAATGCCAAGCTGGCGACATTCGTCTCGCCAGAAGGCAGGTCGGTGGGCCTTTCAGGCACTGGGCCTTATAGCCGTAAGTCTCTGTTTTCTCGTGCACCGGCAGCCAGCTGACAGTTTCCCAGATTCGCTTGACAGCGATTGGTCCGAGGCCATCATGGTACTACGGCGCCTGAGCAAGAGTCTATACGAGCTGGAACACTTGGATCTGACTGGGTGCGGAGATTGGTCCGAGGCTCTATTTTCGAGTTCGGGGCACGATTCGGTCGACTGGGTCGGGGACTGGGGCAAAATCACAACAGTACTGCTCCATCCCGGCTACCGTCTGGCCGAAGCCGCAGGCGTTGCTGAAATAGCCAAATATCGTGACCTGGTACAGAGCGCCGAGAGGGTGGAGCGTCATATTACGGCCAAGCGAGCTGGTCGGGGAAGGTTCATCACGGTCGAGACTATTGCCGGAATGGGCCGTGACCCTGTTTTGTAGGCGTGACACGCATTGGAAATGGGATGAGTGGTGTCTGGTGTCATGGAACGAAGGCCCCTTAATCTTCCGGTTACGAGGCTACTTCCCCTGCCCGCCGTGCCATCTTGTGTCTGTCTCGGAGGTTCTTTGCACTTTTTTTCCGTGACATTACTTGTGTTTCCATGTTGGGAGTTTGGTATTGGTGACCATCCCACCCCCCCGATAGCTCTTCCGGTGTCCATAAAGAGGTTCAAGACCTTAACAAGTAAATCTCTGGGCCTTGGATATTGGAATTAAGGCCTAAACATTCTACCTTAACCCCCTATAAAATAGCTTCCCAACTATTCGTATATACACAAACCCCTCCTCGATACTCACCAAATCGCACGCACGCTAATAATATTTCAGGGGTTAGATTGTAATATTCAAGGCCTTGAAATTTACTACTTAGGGCCTCACGTTTCGATCATAGCCCCTCAAAAATAGAAAAGAATGCCCGGGGGAGGTTGGCCCGGAAGCTGCAGCCAAGCCGTGAGGTACCGCGCGAACAATCTTTCAGGGTTGGACTATACTTTACCCACGCCTTGACCGCCCCACACATTGGCCAACTGTATCTTTCAACGTCAGCGACGGAAGGGGGACTCGGAGGTGCGACTTCCTCCGTTTTCTGATCTTGCATTTTTTGGGCTTAATCAGCCAGGAGTCATCCGATTACTCCCTCCAATCACTGCGCTACTGCGCACTCATTGCTCGTTACACACCCATGGAAGTGCACAAAAGCTCGATCCCCGTTTGGTTGGGTGTTGGGCATGCTCCGGGACAGCCCGAAAACCAGGACCGGGCATGGCGTAGAGCACGGCCTTAGCGGGCAACTTGCTGCTTCTCATTGGATCGACAATTCGTGCGCTTTGAACCAGGTGGGAGCCAGAATCACGGAGTACGTACCCTAGTGTCGACCATACCAAGGCAAGGTACCTAAGTATTTACGTCAATAACCTAGTCTGCCATATCGACACTCCCCTGCCTAAGCCCTCCTATGAGGGAAGGGGCCAGGAGAGTTCTCCTTGACCGCGACAAACCCTCTTCATCACACCCCAACCTTGGAGTGAGAGTGGCAAGCCTCAGGCTATCGGAATGTTGCTGAATTGCCCAATGATCAGAGATCTCATCCTCGTCTAAAGGCAAGCCCCCTTTCTGTCAAGGCTTGGATCCCGAACACATTCTGCGCAATTCGCGCGTTGTCCGGAACCTTGACGCATCGCTTTCCCACGTGCTTAGATGCCCCAGGCCCGGAAGGAGAGTTATGGCTGGGACCAAGCTGGGCTGGCAGTACAGGCCGGTTTCGCTGCTATTCTTAGGCCCAGATGCCGGAAGGCCAATTACCTGCCCCCGAGCGGGTGAAAGAGAAAGTCTCTCGCCGAATCGGGTGTCAAATCGACCTAGCTGCCTGATACCTGGTCCGCTGACTTTCTTTTCACACGAAGAGGAGGGGGAAAAGGGAGAAAATGTGCCAATATTCGCATCGGACATCCTCCCTCTGCGCTGACGACCCGCTTCTCTTTCCATACTGCGTCTGCTTAGAGAGGCCGACAGGTACCTCGTGTCATGGAAACCTGTCTGCCTTTGCCCAGCCTGCAAGGCATTTCCGATCTCAAGCACAGTAAATCGAGCGCGCAGCTCCATGACTCTCTTGACCGGCGGCTGTCGTGTCGGATCATGGAGTTTCAACCTTTTTTCTTGTCTTTTTTTGGGGGCGATTTAGGCTGCCATTGGATCCTCCAAGACCAAGCCTGGGAGTCCCTTAACGGTTAGGACGGAAGGGGACGTGACTAACCGTGCTCTGGTCTCGGCGTGATGATGGGGAAGGTGGAGGCCTTCTGTACATCTCTGTCCGACCTTAGCCACGCGGTGGACGATGAGCCGGCCTGGGGAGATACACCCCCAGATCCCCTCCTGGCTATCTGACCAGTCGATCTTGGCTAGGGGGTCGTGGTTAGCCGGTCCCGGGTCCGTCCCAAGTTTGTGTTGCCCTTTTTCTTTCTCGGTGAGACCAACGGTTCCATGACAGCAGACTACTGCCCTCGTATGAGACAGCAGCATGCCGCCGAAATGTCAACAATGGGAAGGGGGCGAGACGCAGACCAAAGGCAACAACTACCTGGCAGGACCTCCGTGTCACAATGCTAGGGGCAAGGCGGGGGAAGAAACGCACCACCGCCGGAATTGGTTGGGTCTGCTTGAAGTGCGCTTTCTGGACGGGCCGAGATATGATGCGCGTAATGACATGTTTGTATGACAAGCGGCGCAGGACTCGCCTTGAGACAGTTTTCGGAGCGCCAGCCTGAGCAAGCATCTCCCGCCATTTTCCCTCTCTGTGCCATGTTCCGGTCTCTTCTACTGGGTGATGCGCCACGTATCCAGCCAACTTGGCTTGGACGCCATCGAGCCGCATGGCTCGGAGAAGATTGCCAGCTTGGTTTCCAGTCAAGTTTTGTTCCGCCCTTCAATTTCTTTTTCCCGACTCTGCCCACCGCCACGCTCAGAACCGGGTTGAAAGGCAACTCTGCATTGAGGGAGGGGGGGGGTATCCTATACTGTACACAACGCGAGGGGACCAGCGGGGCGATGTGTAATGGACTTTGTCGTTTCGGATCGAGAGGCCAAAGCTAAGACCCCGCGGCCACTACACGCCGTGACAGCTAGAATAGAGGGAAAAACCTGTGGAGGAGCTTGTTAGGCCGCATTCAGAATCCATTAGCGAACGGATTGGGTAAGTTGGGTCGAACACATGCCTACATTCGGGGCGAAGAGAGGGAGAGCGCGTCGGTTGCGCAACCTCAGCCAGAGCGCCAATCTCGAACGTCTTCCCGACAGATGCGCGAGTGAAGAAAACAATTGCCACAGCCCGTTATCACCACTGCTGCAAGATGCGCGGTCCCGTGTGCATGTCGTGATCACTACCGACGGGTTGGTTTCCACAGAGATGCTTCCTTCCCACCCAGGTTGGGAGTTCCGTCTCGCTCTTAGGTCCCTACCTTTGGCCGTGGAAGCGCCACGCTCAATCGTCAAGTGCGAGACCGGCGGACTTAGCAGAAACCTAGTATTACAGCGGCGCCTGTCGCGGATGGAGAGTTTCCAGTTGATACAAAGTCCGTAGTTCTTGCGCGCTAGCCCTCCGTCATGTAGCTAGGTACCGGGCAAAGCTTCGGTCGCACTTCTTCTGCCGGCGAAGAAGCACGTCAACATCAGACTCTCCCGTTGGTTAACCGCCTCGTGGAGCTTGAACACTTTGCATGCCTGTCTGGAACAATGTGCTTGGTGTGACTTTGCGAAATTCTAACCGAGGTTTAGCTTTCAAGGGGTTGGTTGGCCGCGGCGAGACAGGCTTCTGTGGCGACGCCTTGTCGGGGTTGTCGTCGATCAAGAACCGTACAGGGGAGTACCCTCCACGATTCTCCGCTTAGTCGGTGTATGCTGCACTGTCAAATGGCGGGAGATGAACTCCGTCAGGCGCCCGACACGGTGCAGAGAGGGAAGGGTACACGAGTCGAGAAAGGCAGGCTGAGCTCTTGTTGGATCTGTACAACCTGGGAGAGCAGCTTCACGGATTTGGGCTGCTACCCTCCCCCGCCATGGACAACGCCAACATTCCGCTGCTGACTGCCCGACTACGAGTCCGGGATATAGACTTTCCGAGAATTCCATGAAGTTAGGCCTCACCGACTTGTCCTCGCCAGGGGGGTTATGCGATTCCATCCTGTGGGGGTGTGTGTGAAGGACATTCTCATTGATCGTCGACCGTAGGGAGGCGGAGGATGATGCCAGGCCGCCGTTTCCAACTGGGGCGAATCACGCATTACGAACGCCGTGTCGTAGCGAATAAGGGCCTTCAAAGCCAGGAGAGAAGGTGCAAGGGCGGGATAGAGGGGGTGGGGGAGACGGGGGATATCATGGCCCGTGGCGGTGGCTCGCGAGAGTCGTTGAGGTCTTCCATGTCCTGATATTAACATGAGGCTGACACGGTCGTTTTGGAATCGGAGGGTCTATCTCGTATTCCCTGAGAGAGCGGCGCGGAAAAGTCCAGAACGCCTAGGCCTGCCGTGTCCTGAGTTGTTTCCAGACTGGGAAGGAGCAACTTGGGCAACACACTCCATCCTGGAAATGAGGATTATCTGAAGCGGCGGGTAGCAAGTTCACACGATCCCCACACTACCGAGGGAACAAGTGCTGAGGCGGAAACTGGAAGGGCTAGAACCTGGAAAATTCCCTGGTACCCGGCTAGCCATCGAAGTACCGGTTCGTACTGTGAGTTCTTTGGTATGCCTTCGTGCAGCGGCCAATTCCATTGGTTTCTGGCGTGCGGCATTGCCTGGGGAGTCTGAGTGGTCCTCGATAAAGTGGCAGCAATGGAAACATGCTTAGGCAGTTACTAGCTCAGGGCGGACATCTCTGGAACCCACGAAGCTCGCAAACATCGGAGCTTCCCGAGAAGAGACCATTGGCCCTAGCAAATTGTGGATTACGCCTGTTTGCATGGAGAGACAACAAAGAGCGACGTTCCTAATTTTTCTGGTCGTCAACAGCCCTTGCGATGGGTGGTCTGACCTCTGCTGTCTATGTGTGGTAATGGGAGAGCTGGAGGGACAAGGTTCCCCAGCGCGCAGGTCCTGGATATGAACGGCCACACAAGCAGTCGAGGGCGCCCATTGTCGCTGCAGTCGCCGTCTGCATCGAACCCTGGCTTCCGTACAAAAACCCACGCTACACACCCTTAGGACTCTGGCATTCTGCGTCTGCAGCCTACGTCCCACCAATCGTAATGGTCGAGGTGGGAAGCCGGTCTGGTCAGGCTTCTGTGACGAGGACAGCGAAGTAAATTAAAGAGATTCTCGAGCTCGTCTCCTGTGGTCCCTCCTTTGCGTGGAGACTTGCGCTCGAGCTTCTTGGTTTCGCGACCAGTTTTGCTGCTCAGCATGGCAGAGAAAGACGTGGTTCACTGACATGAAGCGAAGAAGCGGGGACCAGAAAGATGTGAAGCGAGAACCTGCTCAGGTTCTGTCGTCCTCTCCTGATCTGGAAAGCCCCTCGATCTCGACTGCTCAGGGTCGGCCGGGTTCAGTAGCTGGTGCTCCTGTGATTGGCTGCCTGCTTGCAGATGACCCACATTACTGTATCCACTTACAGGACGAGCTGCCGGCACCTGCCTTGTGAAGAGGGAAGGCTACGAAGAGACGCCGGTGTGGTGTGGGGGTGGTTCAGCCAACGTTTGGTCTCCTTCAAGCTGCTTGTAAAAGCACCTCTTGGAGGGGCCAAGAAGCCCAGAGCTGAAAAGAACGCTTGGCGCAGTTACAGTGCAGCTGGCTGCAGCTGGATCCCCACTTTTCGGTCAGTCGTTGAAGCAGCAGATTGGACGATCGCACGATCGCCTACATAATGTAAAGGTTAAGAGCTTCTCTGCTCCACCAGCCAGAGAACCTGTCATCATGGCTGCCGGAAAACAAGCTGTGGTCCGTGGGCTACGGACCGTTTTTGTCCCATGCCAATGCGGGCAAGTCACTTTCCAGCAGCACTCTTCCGAATGACGACTTGACTTCAGGCAGGTCAGCACACGCACGCCTCTCCCCTTCCTCAGCGCACATGGCTTCGCCGCTCTTTGAGATCTCACCGGTGTCGCAATCCTTTGCTGGGGCCACCTACCGATTCATTCTCGCAGGCTTTGAATTCTGGTGGGGACTTGACGATATCCAGCTGCTGTGCGCCGTGGGCGAATGCGAATGGCTCGCAGCGCGCATGGCCACGGTCGCCGGGTACGTGGTGTATCCTCCGATCGGCAACGGGACCGGATTGGGTGTCGCCCAACTGAACGCCCCAGCGTGGATGCGTTCATGCACCTGCTCGTCTTGACAGACTGCTGAAGGGTGAAACAAGCACTCAGCGGCCCCGGATGGCCTCATGGTTCGCCCGCCATCGTCACCCAGAAAGACCCTTGGTCTCGTCAAAGCTGGAGAAAGATGATGTGTCACATAACACAAGATCTGGAGATCTCAGAGCAGACGTGTGGAAAGATGTATGGGGTGCGCGGTGCAAGCTGTGGCGCCGCCCTGTGTTCCGGCCGCCATTCCCCATCCGACGCAGCAATCGTTTGCCATTTGCCGTCCAAGAAGGGTTTTGCGCCCTCTAGTATCCATGACAGTGCGTGCAGCGATGCTTCTGCCGTAAATCGATCATCGGATCCAGAGGAGTCGGGTTTCCATGTAATACTAACGTTTTGATCAGCTCTATCTTGTATCTCAGAGGGCGAGAGGGCGAAGCGGACCGATCCGATGCCACATTAACCAAGACCCAGCGCCGATCCGACAAACAAGGCGCTCAACTACATTGTCGACTTTACGCTCCCACCCGGTGTCCCCCCCTCTCCCCCGTCTCCTTAGCCGTGGGCAAGCAGGGACATGGTATTGTTCGGGAGACTTCGCGAAGGGAAAAAGCCGCGCAGTAAAGCGAGGGCAGCTTCCGGGCCCCGCAGAAAAGTGCGGGACCAAGTCACTCGTCTTGCCGCGAGACCAACTGGGCGCAGATCCGCCTCCGGTATTCGCACCCTTCCAGGTACTATTTGCTCCCAAGATACCTTGCCGCAGTGGCCAATCATGGCCAAGGCTCGCCAAAGAGCCTCGCCCCTCTATGGGAAACGGCCGAAAGACCCTCGGATCTGAAACAATAGGACGAGCTCACTCCCTCCCCACGCTCAGTGATGCCCCATCGACGCTCGTGCTGGAATCGGATTGGCGGCATTGGTCACCCTGGTGGCTGGGCTGGCGCATCTATTCGAAGGAAACACGGAAACCTGCACAAACGACATTCTATCAGACGCCCATTCAACCCTCTTAGGCAGCCTAGCGCCTCTAGGAGCCATATTGAAGCTGCATCAAGGAACACGAGGATGTTCCAAGCCTTGCCTTTTGGGGGTCCGATGGTGTATTTTTGTCCTGACCATTCCGCCTCAAAGTCCGCCTCCATCGGGACCCTGGAGAATACCTGAGGCGCAGACTAACTCTGGGCGGGAATATGTAGGAGGTCATAGAAGTTCGGGTAGTGAGCAGCACCATTGGTTGGCTGGATGCCGCTGTGTTGGCCCAAGAAGCAAGCCGACAATGGAAATGCTGCCCACCTTTCGCGATCGCCCATCAGGCGGCCGTCGGGACCGCCATGGGGCCGCATGGGCCATCGAGTTAGTTTTCTTCCCGTCTACGTCCCTTCCCTCCCTGCTCGTTATGTTCCCGGCAACGGACGTATCGTCTCATTCTGCCGCCATGCGGCTCCGCGAGGATTGCTGTCCGCAATAGACGAGAGGAAAAGCCAGCTGGCGGAAGCAGAGAAGAATGGATAAGTAGTCCATTCATTCAACCTCTCGGATGTAGTGATTTTGCCCCTCTCGGGTGAGACAAGCCAGGTAAGAATCGTCTTGTTTCTGCAGGCTCTCTTCGGCAGCGGCCGAACAACTCAAGTCGAAAGGGCCGAGGAGCTAGAGCGTGCTGCATCACAATAGTGTGGATTTAGCTCTCTTGTCGCCTCGCCGCCGCTTCACGGAGCGAAATCGGCTTTTTCCGTCCGATGATGCCACTTGGCGGACTGGAGACTGGTGTCTTTACCTCTATCCGTCCATCGTCACCCGACACGCGCGCTCTCTCGCTATTGCTTGCTGGTAGCGGAGAACCAAAGACGAGATATGCAAGCGGGCCCGCAGCATGAAATTTACCGTCAGCTCCAAGCCCGGAGGCAGGGCACTTCGGATCCGTGGCAGGGACAGACTTGGATTCGCCCAGGTTTGCCCATCTCGGCATGCACCTACCCGTCGCTTGGTCTATCTCTGGCCAGGCAGTTCCCTCATCGATCCAAACAAGTGCTAGTGGCGCATCGTGGAAGGCCTGACGGTATGGGTACGTGCATATTTGATGCGTGGAAGACGAGGATCCCAGAGCATAGCATCGATCATGTCCAAAACCTGGAAGCCACACCTCGGGGTACTTGCAAGTGACCGCGACAGGGCTCCGCGCAATTTATTTGCTTTGTCTAGGCGGTGGGAGAGGGGTAAGCTCTGGCACGCGATCGCCGTAGACAACGGCGATTGTGCTGTTATTATCTCGTGCTGAAGCAACAAGAGAGCACAAATCAAGCTCATCCAAACACGTCTGCAGCGGGGACCAGTCAGCTTGGGGAGCTGTGGCGAACGTGGGCCCAGTTTGCTTGGATACAACATCCAGACACGACGGAGGGGGAGACCATCATCCTGCACTTGAGCGGCTCCTTGCTTGCTTCGCCAGCGCGGTCCTTTTGGTCTAGATCTGAGTAAGAGGGAAAGTAGGCGAAGAAGGCAGAACGCGGAGGTGCTCCTTGGCCCAAAAGACAGCTGGGTTGCCCACGGGATCGCTATCCGCTAGTTACTCGTTCCAGTCTGCAACGGGGCTGGCAGCTAAGCAATCTACCCCCCTCCCCCTCCCCCTTCCCCATCAGCTCGTCAGAGATGAGGACATCAGAGTCCATTCTCGAGATTAAAAGAGACCGGGGACTCTCGAGTTTCTCTCCTCTTATTCCCCCTCCCCCCATGTGTCCCATCGCCCTTGTCTCAAAAGTCTGCACGACCCAGCTCCCCTGAGCGAGCTTAAGAAGGCAATTACAGCCCCCTCTCTCCTCAGCCCATCTTTCTCGTCAGAACCTATTTCGATCATTTCTTGCTCCTCCCCACCAGACTCCCCAGGCCAGGGCTAGAGACACTTACGTCTGCCCTCGTCTGTACCACCTCTGGAGCTGCCAGTTCTCGGGCATAGCCATATACGTCCTGGTTCTGTGCGATCTTCTCCAAGCCACCGCGCCGGGGTCTCATCGAGGACATATAGACGCCGCCTACCTTTCTCAGATCCTGCACTCGACCAGCTTGCACCGCGGGCCTGTAACCATTGAGCTCGAGAAAGGTATTCGATTGGGAGAAACGATTACGCCTCAACCCTCTCGGCGGCATCTCGAAGGCGACACGGCTCCACACCAAGGACAACGATAAATCAAGCCCCCAAGAGCCTCTAACTGCGTCTAGAGCTGTAATCGGTATTAGGACAAACTTTGTCTGTCTCCAGGTAAGTTGTTGAGCATGCTGCTTCATTGAGAAGCCGACCTCGTTGCACGTCCGGCTTCTCAAATGTTGTTTTCGTCCGGGCCTTTACGAAAGACGCATTAGGCCTACCGTCAAGAATGACCAGATTGACCCAGAGCGACGGATCCCGACTGCAGCGATTTTCCCATATTCCTGCAGAAGGGGCCCAGGCTTCCGAGCAATCAGAATGGTCCATTGTCCCTGTAGCGCGAATACTGATTCCGACTAGGCACACACACCAGACACATTTTCTCGACTTGCATATTGGTGCGTCCGCCATCTTCTCCCCCCCCTCCCTCCCTCCCTCTCCCCTCTTCCTCGTTTCCTCCATGCCATTCAACTTGGCGACTTGCCGAGGCGCCGTCCTGCTAGAGGCTTGAAGAGGAAAGAGCTCGCTCGACTTGCGCATCGGCCGGAAGCCAGAAAAGGGAAAAAGGCAAGGAAACGAAAAGAAGAAAACGGCCGCGGAAACGCGCGGAAGAGACAGGCGTGAGACCAGTCATGGCCCATGGCTTGTCCATGGACTGTTTCTGTCCCGCCGATTTTAGACCCCACCTTCAGGTGCTCTGCGACAACGATATCGATGCATGTCCACAGCTCATTCCCTGGCTCTCCACGTCGTGGCCCTTGCCTTGCGGCTTCCCCGCTATTGCTGCCATTTTCTGCCCCATGCGTTCTGTTGCGCCTACACACCTCATCTCTTGCGCCATCACAAGTTTGATGAGTGACGCTGCTGGGACGCCAAGCTCTTCGCGGACGGAATCGTTTTCGTCGGACGTTGTTCCGGATTTGCTGACGAGGGTCTGCGCCGATCAGGCTAGAGCCAAGCCCCTGCTCGCCGCTGGTGCATGAGTGTAAATGAGCGCTTGGCATGACCAGGGTCGAGCTTAAGGTCAGTCAACCAATCCCTGAAACGCATCGCCGCAAGCCACACCCAGAAAGACCAGTCGACAGTCTGCCGCACTGCACTGCTGCGCTAGGTACTGCACGCTCTCGCGCCGGTGTGGGTGGGGACTTTTGAGACCGGCGTGCAAGTGCCAATCTCTCAGCCCGCCGTCGACACGCGCCGATGACAGCGGAGCAAAAGGCGGCACACAGATCAGACATGGCTAACCACTGAACGGGGCCCCGCCCGTTGCAGGAAAGCAGACATCACGTTCGCTGCTCAGCTACCTAAACCGTTACGACAGCTCGCTCGGCGGACACGACGAGCCTCGGATGAGTCAACCACTGCCCAACAAGGTAAAAAAAATTTTATTCTTCTTTCACTTTTATATCCTGGCGATTCAGACAGCAAGATCCGCAATAGTACCCGCCCTTCGACAGGAAACCGAAGGTTCCTTGCCCGCTGCCCGTGCCGGGCCCGTACAAGGTCCCAATCTAAGCGCAATCAATTCATATAAGACGCCGATACCTCCGCGGTGCGAGCTGTAGCAAATACAACAAAAGAAGGACAAAAGGACTTGCGGGACTGCTGCAGTCGACAAGAAACTACGACGGTGCGGGAGAGATGCAGACCGGTGTGGGCAGGTTTTGGCGCGCAAGAGAAAAAAAGGTTAGTGACAGCCTCAAAAGCCACAATCACACTTGGGAAACCCTATGCCAGGCATGCCAATCGCTGCGTTTTTCAACCCCTGCGGCCCCTCCACCCCTCCAACCCCTCCTTTCAAACCCCCCTGTCCCCGTTTTCAATTCGGCGAGGCTGGCCGCAACGGCCGATCTCAAAAGCCAAGAGCGAACAGTATTGCAAATTTCACTGCAGACAACAATGCTCGAGGTTTCGGAGATGCGAGTTGCGGTTTCCTCGATGTTCAGCTCTCGCGAAATGCTATGGTTGCGGGGACGATAGTGGCAGATGTGGACTCTTGCCGTGCATCTGTGCATGTGTACGACGTGAGGGTGCCATCCCGACCCTGAGGGGGTGACTGCAACCCTTGCTGGCTGGTTTGCTCCTCGGTTCCCGACTGGCCTGGTGGCCTGGACAGAGGTGCAGTTGGCCGGTCTCAAACGGAGCGGCCAAGGCCACAAAAAATGTCCATGTACCTTTGAGAGACGAGCGGTACCTCGTTGTACTGCGAGTCACTGGCAGATTGGGACGTGCTGTACCATCTCTGCGGCAGCACCCACCAGCAACTCCACTAGCACCGTTTTTCCACCAGCAGCCTTCTACCTCGCCTGTCCCCTCTGTGCTTGTTCTGCTTCCCACCGCTACTCTTCATCTCGAACCTTGACGGCTTGAGGAATTAGCTAACGCACTGCAGGTTTTCATTCACACCCGCCACCGCCGATGAGCAGAGCAAGAGCAGCCTAGTCAGAAGCAAAGCAGGAGGGTCTGGTCATAGGTCACCGCGCACCCCACTCGCGGCTTCCATCTCGCTCCCCTCAGAAACCGAGCTGGCCCTCTCACTCGACTCTCCGCGCAACAATTGTTCCTGCCTCACATGCACGCATACCTGGCTTGATTGTTTTTCGTGTCTGGCGGTCTTGCCGCGATTTCCTTGCCTTGTTTCCTTCGCTTTGCCTGCAAAGACTTGGGCATGTAAGTTTTTCTGACCCAGTGTGTAAACAGGACTTCGGGGGCTCCCCGCCTTCTTGCGCCGGGCTGGAATACCTGGACGCTGACATGCGAGGGTACGTACCTGTCTCCAAATTTCCCACACTGTCATTGGCTTGCAGGTGCTCTTGAGAGCTCCAGCCTGCGCTGTACCTTTTGGCACACTCAATGGCACTTACACTTCTGTTTTTCTCATTATTTCGCATGCATCATACCCTTTAATCCATCCCTTCCCTCCGCCCCCCCGACCCTCCATTCTCACCCACCAAGCAAGTGTTTAAAAGGCCCAGGACGGCAAACTCCACCAACCCTGAATTTTGTCCCTCCAGCGCCACCAGCGACACTTAGCTTGTTCTCCCACCCCAATTCCCCCTCCCTTGGCGAGGCACCCAGAGAAGTGATCCGGGTCTTGCAGAGTTTCTTTCTTGACAGCATACCCAGTCCAACACTTCTCCGATTGCAAAGACGACTCTTCTCTCTGCTTGATTGTTTTCACTTTTTACTTCCTCTCCTCATCTGCCGTCGCGTTACCGAGACATGGGTACTTGCTTCGGCGTTGGATGTGCTACGTAGGTGGCATTAAACGCCTCCCCGTGCAAAGAGCATTATTCCGCCCGTTACCACGGGTGTTGTGCGTTTCGCGCTTCCGATCCTGTATCCGGAAGCCGTGTGCAACGCCAAGGTGCTGGCAGTACCACAGCGCCGTCATACCTGTGCACCTGGTGTTTTGCATGGGACAGAGACGCGCAGCAGCACGAAGGTACAACAGGTTGTGGATGCCGGCCTCTCTTTCTCTCTGATAGACATTAGCAAGGCCCCCCGTGCATGGCACCTACCCACTTGTACGGCTGGCCTCGCGTGCTGACCACCCGTGTCTCTCCCCATTAGATATACCCAGGAATCCGCCAGCACCCTGTCCACTCTGGAGACGTCTGCACAGCCATCCCCCTTTCTCAACCTGATACCCCCACCCGTCACGCCCTACTCCCCAGAGGGCGGCCACTTTTATTCTGCTCCCACCCTCTTCCCCGGTCTGGACGTCAGGCCCCGACTGGGCTCCAAGTAGGTAACACCTCTTCCTCTTCAAAACCACACAATGACTATGGCACGCGTCGTCACATATTCCAGAGCTCACGCTTGTAGCAGTAGCACCTCGGGTCCGGGTATGGCACCAGGGCCTCGCTCCACAACTTTGCCTCACCCAGGAAGCCAGTTGAGCACTCGAGATCTCTACTCGTCGGCAACACCCTCGTACCGACGACAGCCAGATCACCACCTCTCGCGCTCGCCCTCCTTCCCGGCAATCCGTCGCCACCCCTTGGCTTCACCCACGCCCAGCCCCGTCACGTACAACCCCCTCAGGATGGACAGTGGCTACGGGACCAAGACTCAGCAGAACATCCCCCCGCTTAACCCAATGGTGTCCCTTGGTCACCTGTCCTACATGGACCCGTCCCAGACACCCATCAAGGTGGACATCAACGGCATCATTGACAAGGGCTTCTTCCTGGCCGACAATGAGTGGACCTGCTACCGCCGCAACTACTTCTCGTGTGTCTGCTCATACTCAGTCTCGCCTCCCCCGCCTGGCTATGCCACAGTCGGTATGCAGCTGCTCCCGAGCGGCGGCCAGCAATCTATGCAGGTTTACGGGTTTGCCATGTGCATCTCGGCCGTTGTGGCCGACAACGACAACATGCCCATCGAGCTCGTTCAGCACACACCCAAGCGGGACAAGGGGCCAATTGCCAAGCCTGAGAAGGTGCGGCTGGCTCCCAAGGCCCCGCAGACGAGTCACCACCCCATCAACAACATTTACAGCAGTTCCAACGGGACCAGCGATCTGGCTTCGTCGCGGGGATACGACCAGGGCTTTGGCCAGACGCAGGGTAGCCTCAACAACGAGCATACCTTTGAGCGCATCCAGTTCAAGCAGGCAACGGCCAACAATGGCAAGAGACGGGCTGCTCAGCAGTACTACCACCTCATCGTGGAGCTATGGGCCGATGTGGGCTCGCAGCATTCGGAACCGTTCATCAAGGTCGCTTACAAGAAGTCGGCCAAGATGATTGTGCGCGGACGCTCTCCTGGTCACTATCAGTCCGAACGACGTGCCAGCACTAGCAGCGGGCCCGGCGGCTCCGGCGGTGGTAGCATCACCGGTCAGGGATACACTCCAAACGTCCTCGGATCCGGTGAATACCAATCAAATAACAACATGATGCAGAGCAGCTATGGGGCGACGTACGATCCCCGAGGCTACGGCGGAGCACGGCACCATCAAGAGCTTTCGATGGAGCCCATGATCAGCGCCGAGGAATGCAAAGCCATCACGGAGCCAAAGGCCTACCAGTATTACGCCGCACCTATCTACGAAGGCGATCAAGATCCGAGGCAGCACCATCAGGTTGAGCTATTCTCGCACTCTCACTCGCGCAGCGAGGCCGAGACCGCGCCGACTACCATATCGAGCGGTTTTGATCCTACCAAGGTCAAGCCCGAGTCTGACAGCGGACTGCCAAGCATGTACTACACCAGCAATTCCTTCTACTCGCAACGTTGCGGACGATTTGAAGGCAAGTCGAGCTCCGCCGGATACTATCCGAGCGCTGTTCCGCCCTCGTCGACCATGAGCATGACATGATTGTCTCACATTTCCGTTTTTTTACGACCTTCGGGATTCAAAACTGGATTCGAGCTAACTAGCATTTACGGGTTACGCCACGTTGACGCTCTTCTGTTCTCGTTTGAGCCCTCTTGTGCTTTTGTTTTAGAGCTCATTTGCACCGGATTTACGTGGCTCGGGTTATTATTCGTGCCCGATTGTTTTCGCACGAAGTTCTTTGTGTTTGGATATAGTGGGATAGCGGGAACAAGAGAAAAAGGTAACTGGCGCAAGGACTGGAACAGGCATGGCAACTAATGCGGGTATTGGGTTTGGGATTTTTCACCTGCATTTGTCCATGGGCAGGCAGACCGACGACATGAATGTTGGGTTCTGCAGGATGGGACACGATGAGGCGCAGGGCACATGTTCGCGATGAGCAGGAATTGAGGGCATGGTTATTTCGCGTCTTGTGTTTTTCTTTTCCTTTTTTTCCGGTTCCCTCTTCCCCAAACCTGCTCTGCATCTCGGGAATAAAAATGAATTAGGGGCAGGGCTCTCTGACAATGGAACACGATACAGATGGTTATAGTCATTTTCCAAGGATGCAAGGATACCCGGCACTTTATTGTTTCCGTTCTTTTTTATCCTTTCTTATCATGTCGTTCTTTCGGTACACGTCGTTGCTTTCGCAATCTAAACTAGCTGGAAGAGGGGTGGTTGGACCCTTATGGTCGAACCCCTTAGATACATTTTCGGTTGGTACCTGGTTTCGCTCGGCCCCAGCAAATGGAACATGACTGGTGCATTCCTCATGTAAGGCTCTTGCAGCAAGCCCAGGTGCGGGAGTAGCCCGGAGGGGGTGGACGAGATGACGGGCGCGGCATGGTCATGGCATGATATGGCGGCTCAGGATACCGCCGGTTACTGGCTGGTTGCTTGCACACGACAAACAGGCACACCAAGCGAGCCCTACCGCAACACGCTCAGGGGAGAGGTTATTTGGGTTCTTTTTTGACGACCGCTCAAACTTCTACACTACCTTATGAATCGCCTTGTCCTGTAGTTTATTCCTTTGCCTCCTCGATATTCATCGCATTTCTAAATTGTGAATCTGGTTTATAGATAATGTTTCATACCCTGCGTCCGAAGTACCAGTCATTTTTGTGGGCTTCGCTAGGTACGGAGTCTTGTGCTGTGCTGCGTGCTGTGCTGTCCGCAGCGCTTGTCCTTGTGCTGAAGAGGGCGGAAAAGAGCAGGAAGAAAGATTGGTTGCATTAAGTCGTTTACCAAGTCAAGCTTATTAGGCAGCGTTCAATCGCGATGCGATGTGATGCGGGTCTTGGTTGGCGAGAGGCGGTTGCAGCGAAGGGGGTGCAACGGTGTATGGCTACCTAGCCACCAGACCTCACACAGCCAAAGCGAACAGACAGGATAGCCAAGACACAGATAAACTTGAGAGAAAGCAGCCGGGGTAACAAGCATATTGGCGGCAACGCACTTCAATCAGGTCACTGCAAAATAAACCCACCGATGATGTGCGTGCGTGCGAGCGTTGATGCTGGTGGTGACACACAAACATCACGCTTCTCGGCCCCCATATCCCTTCAGCAACCCTTGCATCTCAATGCATCTGGGGAGAAGTGGTCAAGATTTACGCGGTATCCCTCTCAGAAACAGGGGAGGGAGAGAAAAGGATCTGCCGAGTGCTTTCTATTTGCTTGGGAGGAGGAAAAAAGACAAGATCACAACTTGGCGCGAAACCTCGCAAAACCGCGCGTGTTGCATTCGCAGCCGCCAAACCCCCCTGTCAGAGGACAGAAAGCCTCGAAGGCAGGAGAATTGAGGTTGTACGGGGGCCGTAGAGGAAGAGAGGTGCGAGCGGACAAGCAGACATGAAGCGCCGTGCCGCACAAGGGACTTGCCTCCGCGTCTGTTCCTCCTCGGCGTCTGCACTGCTCTGCGTCTGCTCTCTGCTGTGTGACTTGGGATCTTCTTTGGCCCGCGCCTAACGATCCGACGGTTGATGGATCTGGAAGCTTGTCTCGATTCGCAAAACTTACAAGTTTCCTCTACTCTAGTGTCGTGAATTCCAAATGTTGCTTCGCATGGCGATCGTCCAAGACCATTTGGGCTTGCCATTTTCCAATCCCCCTGTGATCGCCAGCCAAATATCAAGGGTTACCTCTCGTTCGTACTTGGACGTGTTGCACTGCTCTTCGGCGGATTTGATGCAAGTTTTTTTTTCTGCTGTTGACGATCGTGCTCCCCTTTTCCCCTCTGCTGATTTTGTCTTACCTTACACAACCTCGGCAGGACCCGTGGCTCGGCACTGCCCTGGCCTGGTTTGCTTGGGTGGGGTATAATGGGCAATAATTATTCGTAGAGGGGTGAGGTTGAGTGCGGTGTGGTTCAGAGAGCCTTGCGGCTAGCCGCTTGCATCCCCGGTCTCCCAGCCTCTCGCCGCCGAAACAGCAATCGACCGTAATCTAACCATTGGTGGGCTCTTCAGTTTTCGGTCAACCTCGACGTGACTACCGGAGTGCCCTGTGTTTGGGCATATCTGATTAACGAGCAGCCAGAGCTGGCTTGGTAAACCATGAAGGACACCGCTCTGGACGGGCCCTGATCATTCTGGACTGGACGAGACCCGAGCCAAGAGCGAGTGGTGTCAACATGAATCACACTGCGTCGTCCGCGAGACAGCACACCAGAGGAAGAGGGTGGAAGAGGGGTAAGCTGCAGGAGGCAAATGGACAAGCAACCAACCGCAGCGACCGATAGTGGAGCAATTTAGGAGATGGTGAGGTTGCGCGGAGCAGAGCAAGCTGGGCAAATCGTTTCGATGTCCGGTGAGCTCGGGGCTGTTGATGACTCGTTGGCGATGTGATGCATGGCGTTGACCGCTTTTCCGTTTTCTCTGCCCTGCTTCTGCCATGCCCCTGTCAATGACGGTCTGCATCTTCCCCCCCTCCATCATTTGCGCTGCCTCTTCATCTACCGACATTGAGATCATGAGGGGGGAGGGGTAAAGGCAGGACGAGGGAAGGACGAGGGAAGGAAGGTGAGAGAACTCCCTACTGAAAGAGTTAGCCTGCGCACTAACTATGACTTGCATGAACCCAAGACTGGCAGCGCAGTGTAACCACCCATCATCAGGCCTGAATCCCGTCGCGGCCGCAGTTGCGGTAGGTCGGTCGTTCGGTTGCGCTGTGCTGCGATGCGTGCCCAGACTTTCCGACTCCTTCCTTTCCAAGAAGGGGGACCACCGACGATTTTGAGACGAGCACTGCCGACACAGCCAAAGGACCGCCGCCGGGCCGAACAGCGCCCAGACTGTCCCCACTCCGCCGCGACGCAGCATCCAATCCCAATCAAGCCCTCGATTCCCGTAGGCTCGCTAGGCAGCGAGAATTGAAGAGAAAGAACCGCCGGCCGGGAAGCTAACAGAGGGTAAACCGGCACGGCACGTCGCTGGGCAAAAAGGCAGACGGATCGCAAAGGAAGGGCCGGAGCGTTTCATTTTGGGAGGGGCAGGGGTGGGCAAACAGCATCTCGAGGCTGTCCCAAGGGCATGGATGGCGAGACTTTGCACAACCCTGTCGGGAAGCACAGCAGGACTGACAGCCGTTTCAATCCTGCTTGCCGGGATTATTGGTTTGGTCAAATAAATTGGGCGTGCGAATGATTGCATGCTCGTTTGCCCGAAGAATGCAAAGAGCAGAATGAGTACCAAGGCAGGAGTAGCAGTTGCGGCAAGAACGACATTCCAAGCAACGGTTGGCACGGGAGGTGGGGCAGTCTCGACGCAACTTCCTTTCCCAGCGGACAATGGTCACTGAGGACACTCAGGGCTGGATCATGTTAACGTTGCCCTTGATCACTGTCGAAACAATTCTCCAGAAAAAGGCGACACGCGTCACTTCGCAACCTCCTTGACATCATCGTCCCCAGACTGCACCTCCGTCATAGCGTGGTTCAAATAAGGTTTTCGGGGACTAAAATCGCCAGTCTCCAATGCCTTGTCAAACTCCATCTGGCCTTCAAAAGACGTCGCCAAGGCGCACCAGAAGGCTTCGTCCCGCACTTGGTGTCGTGACACAAATGCCGGATTTCTGGCTCTTCATTTGCTACGGAGTGTTTTATTCTGCGTTTGCTCCATTTCGTTGTTTAAATCCGGCCCAGGTTCTTTTGTCTAGAGCGGGATCTCAGATCTTCTCGGCCAAGCTCTCATCGGTCAGCTCTCAGCTTTCTTGGTCCCCCCTCCCGATGGAAGATCCCGACAGGACCTGGTCACCCTGCAAAGCTGACGAGGCATTCCTCCCTTCAACAGACTGGCAACACACCACCACAACCTCCGCATTCCACACCTCTACGGGCAAACAAGACTGTCAGCGTAGCAACGAGCCGTGTGCCCAACGCTGAACTTCTTTTCCCTTTTTCATTTTGTCAGCGGATGGAGTCATCAAGAACTTGCGCAGATCTTTTGAAAACAAGCTACAGCAGCAAGACTCGGTTGCAGTCGCACTCCTTCCCTCGGCCGCTGCACGCCGAATCCGAGAAATCAAAAGCCATTGTAACGCCGCAGCGAGGCCGGCAGGCAAGCAATATGACAAAGGGCCACTTGCTCTGTAGCCACAATTCAATTGATCCGACCATTGAGGGATAGCGAAGTCCAGAGGCCTCGACACGTTTCTGATGCGCACGGCTGTGACGTCGTGCAGATTGTGGGCCAAGCCTGCAAGATGCGAGAACTTCGAGGTACACACTGAGCCCACAAAGGTACCCGCTGTTACACGCTGCAAGTCACCCGAGGTCACTTTTGAATTCCGGGAGTCTTCCCCGCTCACGCAGACACCCAGGCATGCACTCTAGGACAACCGTTTTCCTTCGCAATCGCCATCGAAGCAGACCAACTCCTCCGTTATCTTTTTCGTTTCTTCTTTGCAACCACCATTTCGTCGTCCTTGCCCGATTTCCCCAAAGAAGCGATCATCGAGAAAAGGGTGTGAGGAGGGACGAGACTCTTCCCGCACTTGCATTGGCGTTTCCCGTATTACGCACCAAACGTTGCCTGGCAAAGGGACGAGCCGTGGGCGACAAGGCATGTCCAGTCACAGCGTCTACCAGCGATCTCGACGCCGGGATCCGTCGGGACCAACAAATGGTTTACTCAGCACCCAAGCACCGCACATGCTATATCATCCAGGAAAACTACTTCGACGGGCGGAAACGCAGCTGAAAGAACCCGGCATGCGCCTCACCACATCATTTACTGCAAAAATACGAAAGCGAACAGAGGGGAAGAAATAACCAGTTAAGTCCTGCGTCTCGCTGCTGGGCGCGGCTTGCGGCGTCTTGTTTCGGCCCCTTTAGCCAGGTGCTCTCCTTTGCCTGCCGGTTAGTCCAGGACCTTCTCGGGGTTGGAGCCAACCACGTAAGCAGTTTAACCAGGTTTTTTTTCGGTCTCGTATGCTTTTCTGTCAGCCAATCCAACCTTCTCCCCGTCACCGTTCCTGTTGACCGCTCAAAGCCACGGCGACAGGCGAGTCAAGCGCAGCCAGCAGGGAGCTTGGATTGCCTGGTCTTGTCATGAAAGCGGATGGAGGGGGGAGCGGAGTGGAGAAGGACAAGGGGGTATTGACCAGTGGTTACACCGCATCATCTCTCAGGCTCAGCCCTATTTGCCTATCTCCGACCTTGGCGGTGCGGCGGGTCAGAAGGGGATTGGGTCAGGGACCGGGCATCTCTGAAACTAGGTGTTCAACACCATCGGGTCATTGGCACTAGAGAGTGGCGAAAGCTTCCTGATTCTGGTATTCCCCCGGTTTCCGCGCATTCTTGCGCCATCTCCACGTTGCTGTGTGAGGACAAGTCGTTTAATGATACGCAGCTGCGTGGCCGCAAGTGCCGGCGCCGCTTTTCCCCCACTGGGCTTACATCCTGCCCTTCCACCCCAGCGCTTGACGAATGCTCAGCACGTCACGTCAGGGCATGTTGCTGAGAAGCGGTGTGTCAATCACAGCCACAGCCGCAGTCTCCCAACGGAGTTGCTGAACAAGGTCATGTGCTCGTGAACGTTAATGTATTCTGAGTACTCGCACATTGTTTCATTCGGGGCCCTTGCACTACTCGGAGACTCTGTTCCGGGTATTTGCTAATTTTCACGTGATTTTCCTGATGACCTGCTTCCCCTTACCTGCTATATCATGTTATGACATAGTCTGGCTCATGGAGGCGGCCAGGGACGGGATTCGTGTCAAGCTAGACAGGCCACGCACGTGTTGGCCGCTTGCGGGATGCAGAGTCGTGCACTACGCTGGCATCGTACCAACCTAGGGTCGAGGTCTGGTAATGAACGGTGTAAGCCCCGGCGTAAGCAGCCGGCATCCGCAGTGAAACATCCGCAGCGTCCGACTAATACCCCTTTTTGTACCTTCCCGCGTCCCCGGGGCGTGGGGAAGGCGTTCATTTGAGGAGGGAAGCTTACTAAGTGTCCCCATTTTGGTGCAACAAGCCGGAGAGATGGCCGGGCCGTTCGGTCAGGTGGATGTGAAATCTTCATGCCCGAACGAGGACGGAGCGTGGGGGTTTGTTAGGCGATTAGAAGGACTTTGGGTGACAATGGTTTGCTGTTTCCGAATTATGTTTGTGGCACTGCGCGTTGCCGAGGTTAACCGACTGGCAGAGCACCCATCGGATCACTACATCGTCAATGAAGGGGGTCACTACTGTTTAGTCGCGGAATGGACAGTCAGTCAGTCTTTTCTCCTATCTTCACCGTACGTCACTTCACGACTCGTGAAGACAAGAATTCGGTAGCTGAATCGCGCAGGTTAGAAAGGTTCTATTTACTCGGCATTACCCCTGAAACTAGCCCAGTGATAAGCTTCAGTCTCCTGGTATGGTGTCTGTTACACTTCCAGTCCGACTGACTGACAAATAAAACACTCGATCAAACTTGAATATTTCCTATTCGCTGATATGCTATTCTCGGCAGCATGACGAAATGAACAACGGCTTGTTTTGTCATCGGCTGCTGCCTCCATTCATTGCCCCGTCGATGACGAGAAGAGGGGAACTCCCAAGTGGGTTGACCAGGGTCCCGTTCCTCTCTTTGTTTCGATTTTGATTCTAATTTCCGTGTCTGCTCAAAGTTTGAGAGGGACAGCTTCCGAACAACAGGGGGAAGTGCGGCATGAAAAGAAAAAATGAAAAAAAAAAAAAAAAAACAAAGTCTGCACAACAATGTGGACAAATACCTGTGTGTACTGAGTGAGCGCCATGTCACTCTCACGGTGGGGGTGCATCTCTGCATGCTGGTGAGATTTTTGGGGGCTTTCTTAGTGCCCCGTCTCAGACGCCACAGTGCAGCGGATTATGAATCCCGGAGATTCCTGTTGCTGAAAACTCTCTCATTTAGTTGACGGCAGAGCAGGTATTCCGTGCCGTCTCTCGTCAGCAGAATCGGAATGGCCAGTCTTGTTTTGTATTCGGTTCTGATGTGGGGGGGATCCGCCTCAACTTCACATCGGTCTCGATACACTACGACGTTGACTACTGAAGAGGGTTTTGCACAAAGAATCGAGTCGGAGTTACGAGCTGGATGTTTCTCCTGAGCGGAGTTTTATGAGCTTGTTTCAGGTTGTGGTGTTGTAGTGGCTGTGTGTGTTGGCGATGGGGATTCCTGGGGAGCCTTTTTGGTGGAGGGGACGGCAACGGAGTGGCGTGCATGCAGGATGGACCGAAGTACCTACATTGAAAGCATGCGAGGGTTTGGATGAACATATGAAGAGTTTGGTTTTGGTTGGTTACAGTCATCGGGTACAGGTGCCAACCATCGTGATAGGTGCATATGTACCTCTGTGTGTGTGTGCGTGTCCTCTGCGTGTATGTGCTAGACGGAAACAGGAAAGGATTCGATGATGAGGAGATCGGATTTCGATATTGGCAGTGATGTATGTGTCGGATTGGGAATTTACCAAACAAAAATCGGCGTGAAACTGAACCGATCAATCGTGACCCACTACTATAGATGTCAAGTCTCCATTACGAGGCAGATTTAAGCTTTGTTCAAAGCTGCCTGCCGCCCAGGTGCCTCAACTGGACGGACGGACGGGCGTGGTCATGGGTTGTTTTTAAAAAAAAAAACCTGACCTAAAAAGTGCCGAGCGCCCTAGTGGTGAGCCAAGACCAAAATGCGAGATCCTTCTACCCAAACCGGGATACAAAAGTGCGAGCGGGCGGCTCGTAACCAGACGAGACGCACACACATCGCACCAGACATCAGTACCTTGCAGATGGATGGCATGGCAAGGGGCAAGGGCATATGGGCATGGGCATCATGACATGGGGCATGTTAAAGCCAGAGTTGAGTCCGAGGATTGGTTCCTTTACCTGGGAACTAACTGACTACCTATCTAGTTCTAGGCTCTCTAGAACTACTTCACTCTAGAGGCTCGGCGGGTGTTTTGGAAATATCTTGTTGTATGTAAATAGGTAACTAGGTGGGTAGTTAATGGTTTATAATTGTTTGCAATCAATGCTTAATGCATTGAGATGTCGAATATTTTTGGGG
>Ga0247765_1000361_pt1 | contig 36481 bp, 33 predicted proteins | sample UWRJL106311C6_FD_179949 | JGI IMG/M metagenome (GOLD analysis project Ga0247765, IMG submission 179949) | Plant litter microbial communities from Arlington Agricultural Research Station in Wisconsin, United States - UWRJ-L106-311C-6 | ecosystem: Environmental > Terrestrial > Plant litter >...
GTTTGCTTGGTGTTGGAGTTTGCTTGGTGTTGGAGTTTGCTTGGTGTTGGAGTTTGCTTGGTGTTGGAGTTTGCTTGGTGTTGGAGTTTGCTTGGTGTTGGAGTTTGCTTGGTGTAAGGGGTGGGTGCAGTTTAAGGTCATGCCCAGGACAAATCTTCAGTGCTGGGGCTGAGACCCAGCAGAGAGGGTGACTTGCAGGTTTGTGAGGACTCTGGCTGATTACCTACTCGATCAACCAGAGTCCCCACGCCGGTCTCAGCCCCGTGAGTGTGTAGAGATGGTGTCGGGTGTGTTGTCACGCAGTTTGATGTCTTGCCCAGAACACACCGAAGCGGAATTGTCATGTGTTCCTTAAACCTCTATAGAGTTAGCGATGCAACAATGTGTTTGGGGATGCCAGTCAAACTTACTCTCTTCAGGATGATATTCTCGACACGGTGTGAGCTTGACGCGTCGTGTTCCATCTTGACTTATGTACGGATTGATCGACTTCCTAGAGGGCCTGCCTCATCTTCATGCCGTTGCTACAGGGAGCTAATGAATGTTGATACAGTTCAACCCCTGAAAGATTGATTCCGTAAAGATTTTTCGCGCGGTACCTGATAAGACCACGATAGCTGCTGCCCAGTCAGATTGTCGCTCGTCCAGATCGATAATGAGGACCAGACGACACAGTGAGTGAAGTTGAGATGTGTGAAAGAGAACGGCCCGAAAAAGAGAAACAATGCAAAAACCCAAAGGAGTCAAAGCCAGCAACAAATACTGACGCGGTTGAACGCGAAGCATGAGAACGCATGATAACCATCGAGTGGGAGAACCTGACGCGAGTGCCCACTTCCTAGGTGCGGGGTTAAAACAAGACTGCAGCTTCGAGTGTAGTGAAAATTGAGAATAACCGCAGAGAGGGTGAGAGGCTGCTTGGGAAGGAGAGGCTTGGAAAGAGGCATGAGGGTCGGCAAATGGAAGATGGAAACTGGGCAAGGTTGGAGATGGAGAGGAAAGTCTGTCGGTCGGGGATAAGCTTCATGTTACCTACCTGGAATCCTTCACCGACGACACCGCTGGATCAAAGGCTTGGTGCCCGCAGGAGAAGCACGATTCTCCATGGCGCAGGAGACTGGAGAGCGTACGAAAGAGAAGAGAGGTGGTGACGTGGAGGTCGTGTGGAAAGTGGAAAGTGGAAAGTGAAAAGGTGGAAGAGGGAGAAAGAAGGCGAGAGAGAAAGAGAGAGGGAGGAGTGTTTGAAATAGAGAAAGTGCCTGCCAAGTTTGGTGGCCAGTGGCTAGGGCACGTGCCCGAAGCAAAGTGCTCTGCCCTCGGTGAGTTTCGGGAGGAAAGCAAACCCTAAGTACGCCCACATACGTAATAGATGAGGCAACATGTCCAAAAGCCTCATGGGCCTTCCAGCATGTGCAAATGGGGCTGATGCCCGTGGCCTTGCTGCAAACTCCTGAAGTAGATGTTGTCCTTCTGCCATCAAGGGGTTTTATCATCAACCTCGCTAGACAAGAATGTGCTCGCATACACGTACACGCCCTGTCGCCTTCGGCAATGGATCCCTAGGGGACTTTGCACGCGGCCACACCAGTTCAGTTTTCAATAAACAACAGCCTGGTAATCTGCGACGAATCTGGGCACGCGAAATTTCCTTTTTCGTTCCTAGTCCTGAGCTGGGGTGAGCTAGGGTGAGCTAGGGTGAGCTGCAGCTAATTTTGTCCTGAGCTTTCCCTGACTCTTCCCTGAACTAGGGTGATCTCATAGAGGCCCGTTTTCAGCCCTCCCGGCTAAAGTTTCCTTTCGATGCCCCCGCAGTGTCCACATTAAGCCGAGGCAAGCCAGGGCATGTACTGGTATATTCTGAGACACTCCATTATGTACTAGTATACTGTGGGGCATCCTATCGGTGCTAGTATATCATTCCGAGCTGGGATACTATGTACCATCCTAAAACTCGGGCTGGGATATTATGTACTATCTTAAGGTATGTACTGGTATATTCTGAGCTAAAATTCAGGACTGTGGCCCAGGATTCGGGCGTAAGGAAAGGCAGGTATGCTTAATCAAGGTGGTCACTGAGCAGAACGTACAAGTATATAGAGAGCCAACAAGCAATTCAATAAAGCAGTTGCAACCCCTTTTATTCCACAGATTCCAGTGTGCTAGTGTTTCTGACAGAAGGCAGTGGTGTGTCGAATGTGAAAGCAGTGGCCGTCTGGGAGGTGAAGTCTAGAAGGTCGGTCAGATCTGGTTCCGGTTACTAAATTATGGATAATCACACCTCCTCAAACCTTTAGAGGAGCTGTAATAGTTGTCTGCGGGGACAAAGTCGTGTGTGAGAGTTAGCAGCGGTAGCTGCCACGGCCGGGGCGGACGGCGTCCTTCCCCGCTCTCGACACGAAATCCCCATTAACCTTCCGCGATCGAACCATCGTCGGATATAGGGATGGTTGTCGCCTCGGAGGATGTCGCGCTGAACTGTGAGAAGAGCGTGCGATCATTTCTATAATTAGTGTCGAGCGGCATGATTTGTGCCAGGATCTGTCGAGTGCGATGTTCGTGCCATGATTCGTGTGATGATCTGTCAAGCGCGATGTTGTTGTAATGATTCGTGTAGAGCGCCATGGTTTGTGTCGAGATGAGCGAGCGATGATCGTCGAGTGCGGGGAAGTCAATGGTGAGAATTGGCACGTGATGAGGACACCATGCCCACCACTTGGTCTGCACATACAATTGTCTTGCATGGTCTGCTCTCAAAGCCTACAGCACCTATTGGGCTCGTTCCAGTCATATGAGCCGATACTCCTTTTCGTAGATATTTGTCCACGAAAATGTCATGCTGCCTCCCCTTCCGTTCCGTGTTGCCGCCGAAGATTTAAACCTCGACGTTTTGCCGAGTTTCAATGTAGCGTCCCACGCATCGGGAACGTCTTCCTCAAGGGCGACGGGCTGTAACTTATCTCATGGCCATATGCCCACGAAAAAGACGCAACCTCTTGATGTCACCAGCCACCCACAAGCGATTGCGGGCGCGAGGATTTCAGCGCGGTCGGGTTGCAGATGCGCGAGTGTGGGGTGCGCGAGGAGATGGTGGGGCTGACAACGTCGTTCACCGAATTACTGCCATTTCCTCTGCCAAAAAAAGTTTTTCACCCCTCTATATTCCAGGCCACTTCTTCCCAGCAACACCACAACATAGGCCGCATTGACAGCAGTTTCAGGTACCCATCACGCCTTTTTTCTTTGTCGCTGACATTTCTTTTTGCGACCAAGGCTTGTCAATCAGGCGTCGTTCATCATGGAGCCAAACCAAACCATCCAAGTCAAGTTCGTCGGCAACTACCCAATCGCCTGGGAACCACCGGCACCGGGTGAATCGCAGGCATCTTCTCAACTTTCCGATTTGCCGTCGGAAATGTTCGACTCGCAGCCCACCGTCTCCGATTCTGGGTTCCCATCAACAAATGAGGAGCTCAAACAACAGTTTGTCGCTTTCGTTGAAGAGCGGATGCGCGGAGCGAGGGGCGACTCCGACCCCGAGGCTGAGTTTTGCGACCCCGAAACCGACAAAAGGAATATGCTGAAAGGTTACCACGCCTTGTTGGCCATCGTCCATGATCCAACTTCGACCCTCGTAGCCACCAACACCACGCGGCTTAAGTTGTTCATGGAATTGAATAGGATCAAATTCCTTGAAAGCGCGTTTGATGCACTCTGCAGAAACTACCTCTCCGATATCGACAAGTTGGGGAAGCTCTGGTTAGAAAAGAGCATGCAAGATCCTGCTCATGCTGGTCGCCGCAAACCGGATCGGGAAGCCCAAGAGATCGTCCCAGGCTGGTACAACAAGATGTGCACCCTCACTGGCGGCACTTTCCTTGTGGAAGCAGCTCACATTATCGATGTCCGAGTAACAAAGAAATTGGGAGCAGACAAGAATGCCCATAGCATCTGGAACTTGTTGAAAGTTTTCTGGCCGCTCGAGGATCTTAGAGCTCTCACTATCAGCGGCGACGAGCAGCGGAATATTCTCCCTCTAAGGGTTGACGCCCATAGATTTTGGGATAGCCACCAGTTTGCCCTCCGACCCCTTGAGCATCCTGCGGATCCGACCCATCGGCTTTACCTACAAATGGTATGGTTGAAGGATATCACGACGGAGGGCAATCTCGCTTCAAGCCCGTGGGACCACCGAAAGAACGGAACGATTACCGATTTTCGACGCGGTAACCACGATAACGATACCTTTCCAGCCATCCGACACGGGGATGTGTTCGAACTTGTGACGGCGGATAAGGCGATGCGCCCATTGCCAAACCCACACTTCCTAAGACTTAGGTACGCCGCACAAAAGTTGCTTGCTGGCATGATGGCTGCCGGGGCCTTGAAAGATATCTTCCGCGGCCCGCCGCCAAGAGGGATTGAAGGCCCAGTTCGGGATGAAGCACACATGCCTGGCGATTGGGAAGTGCTTATCGAAGCTGCACAACAAGGAGGCGTACTCAGCCCGGAGGCCGCGGAACAATGGAGGTGCTACATTTTAGAGGAAGCTTACCAAGAACACCAAAAACAACTAGAGGAGTATACCGAGTGGAGGGCGAAAAACAGGATTCTGCCCAAGGGGAAGGAAGTGGACGACGAAGGACAAGGCAGCTAGGATCTCACTACTTCGACCAATCCTTCCCCCCCCGCTCGGACAAGCGGTAATCACCTTAGCGGCAAGGCTAAGGGCCTAGCTCAAGCGATAACCGACAAGCCTGGCAAGGCCGCGGCAACTCCTCAGGCAGAGTCTGGCCATAAGGAGGAGAAAGGAGAGCAAAAGATCAGCGTTAATGTCGCCAGCGTTGATAAGGGCAAGGGCATTGATGAGGGAGGGAAGGAAACGCTCACCACTCTCAACTATAAGGTCTCGAAGCTAAGCCTCAGGGGAAGCTATCGCAAGGCCACGGATAAGTTCAAGCGGTCCCGAGTCGCATCGTTGTTCAGGATACCAAAGGAAGAGGCAGGCATCGGAGAGGAGAGAGAGTAGGGGCAAAGGCTAGTATCCATATTTTGACTCTGTAACTAAGAAGAGATGATTCCGTTGCTGGCGGCGAAAGGTCTGAGTCCATAATGTCAATTTAGCCAGGTGGTCACCAAAACCTTCAAAAACCCACTGTGACAACCTATGCAACCCGAACCCTGAAGTCAAAGTTCCGGACTATGGCTGACACGAGCAAGGTGCGTCCACGGGAGGCGTATAAACGAAGTGTGCGAAAAAGTGTAGGTTACGATCGTAAGCTGTCAAAAGATGCTTCAGTACAAGAATGCAAAGCAATATTGTTACCGTTACTGCCGTAACAAAAGAAACTATCTAATGCTGCTTTATAGATGCGAGACTTGGAGGGCAGAGGCTAAGTACCAGCGGTCAGGTATTTATGTAACACGAAAAAAATACAAGAGCTAAAGGCAAAGCTGTTCATTTTCAAAATGGGGACCCATTTTGCGCTATCTTTATGTATTGGACTAATTCTGGGCCACTCGGCTAGAGTCGAAGCAATTCAGCATGCTGCGCCGTAGCTTGCTAAAAATGGTAGTTATCTAGGGTAAGCTAAGGTGAGCAAGCCTGAGCAAATCCAGAGCAGGACTGAGCCGAGCCTGAGCCAGGATGAGCAACGTCACGTAGTCAAAACACGAACAAGACACGAAAAAAGAAATTTTATGTGCCCAGATTCGTTGCATACAACAAGAATACTTCATGTGACAATACAAATCCCAACCCCATCAAAAGAATTCCCAAAACAACGTGCACCTCCTATGTAGGAAAGGATATCTACTCGACAACCCCAACTTTCACATCAAACTTAAACAGACATACAAATTCATGCACGCATTGCTTCGATTCTCTCGCTCTGTCTTAACCTCCCCCGGCCCACACCCGTCATCCCCTAGCTCCTGCCCCGCAACTCGCCAAGAGAGAACTCGCTCGGCCAACCACACTTCTTGATGGACCAGCGAACTGACCGAGGTAGGTGCCTAGGCAGCCGCAGCCTTCTTTGGCTTCATCACTCCCTCCAAAACAGTGACGCGCTTGTCAATTCCCTCGAAAATCTTGCCCAGTCCCAGTACCATGTTCCTGCGTCTCTCCGAGAGGGTCTCATGCTGCCCTGCCCCGACCTTAGCCAGACGCAATGCCTCAGTCAAATCCTTAATGGTGGTGTCTTTGGCTGTATCCTTGGTGCCCGCTTCCTTGAGCTTGTCGTCCTTCTCTTTGGCCTGATCTTGGGCCTTCTTGAGCTTGTCTTCCAACTCCTTGAGCTTTTCCTGGGCCTCTTTGAGCTTGGCTTCTAGCTCCTCGCGAGGGTTGATTCCTTCCAGATTCCCGATGCGATCGTTCAATCCCAGCGCGAGCTGCAAGACAGCCTGCTCCTCGGGAGTGAGGCCATCAGCGACAGATTGAGCCGAGGCGGAGGCAGCTGGAGGGCTCGCCGGGCCATGGCCGTTGGTGGATGAGGTGTGCTTAGGTGCATCCGAGGGTTGTCCAGCCGCGGCCGTGGTACCATTGGCGGTTGAGGCCCGCTCAGGAGTGTTCGAGGGCTGCTCGGTCGTGTTTGAGGCGCCGTTGGTGGTTGGGCTTTGACCGTTGGCAGACGAGGTCCGGGTGGGGCCGTTCAAAGGCTGTCCAGCTGCGGATGCGGATGTGGCGCCATTGGCGGTTGCAGCCCGTCCAGAGGCGCCCGAGGTTTGACCGCCTCCGTTCTGAGCGCCATTGGCAGACGAGGTCTGCCCAGAAGCGCCTGAAGGCGGTCCAGCTGCGGCTCGAGTGCCATCGGGGATGAAAGGACGGCCAATGGGCGAGCTTCTACCCTGATCCAAGCCGTCGGTGGGGCCGGGCTTTCCGGCCATGTTGCGTGGCTGTCCGTTGTCGCCAGAGAACCTTCCATTGGGACTGTTAGCCGAGCTGCCGGACGAGGCCTCCTCACGGGACCGTCTGTCCTTTCCCAAAGCGTCGCGTAGGCTCGGCATGTTGTGATGGTGTGGTGGGAGGTGTCAAAGTGATCAAAGTGTAGGTCAGTCTGGTCGACTTTGAGGAATGGCTTGTGCACTGTCAAGTGTTTTTGCTGGTGAATGTGATCGACTTCTGATAATTGAATGTCTGGCGTTGGACTTTGGCCGTGGCAAGCATGATGGTAGAAGAAGCAGGGGGGTATTAATGGCGTGAAGTTGTCGTTGGCTTCAAGTTCCATCTCCTTAGTTGGGCTCCATAGCCTCACGATGTTGACGGCATCAATGACTGTCTCAAAAAGTGCCATTTTCACCCAACTGCCTCTTGCTCTAAGTTTCGCTCCTCAGACCATCGAGTTGTGTCTGGCGGAACAATCGTGGCTGTCGATTTCTGGTGTCTTGAGTTCGGGAAACAATACACGTAGCAGCAAGCTATCCAAAACTTCTGAGCACGCGTGTAGTTGGGCCGCTGTTCATCAGCTATTCTCCCCACGAAGCCTTCTGGGCTACGTCAGGGCTAGCTGTTATTGGTTTGGCAGGTTTGGCAGGCTTAGCCTAGCCAAAACCTTTGGCTGCGAAGTACGTTTGAGCGGTGCAGTCCGGGCCGGGCGCAGCACAGACCCAACCGAGCCTGACGGACAAGCGGCGAGCACGGCTGTAATGTCTGAGATATACCAGACCCACAGGACTTTAACTGGTTTACACAGGTGTGTAGATACCTGATTTTGCACAATTTAGTATCCTGCACACCTGCGTGTTTGTTTTACACCGCTGTGTAAAAACATGCCGCGTCTCGTGTCAGAGGCCAACTCATCAGGCGCAGCGCGCAACGGGGGTGTGATTCGACGTAGAAGTAAGTTATCGGAACAAAAATAAATGGTGCTGATAAAATTTGGTGGACAATGTGAGTTAACTACCACTGAACCAAGGTTGGGTCCCGCGCCAGCCCGACTAATTCCAGTGGTTAACCTCAGGGAGAGTCCCGGGAGCCTTCTCAACCATCTGGTCCCACACCCACTTCAGCTTGTGGGTACGCAGGATGTTTCTGAGAGCGTCGCGTTGGGCTCTCATGACTTCATTCTCTCGCTCCCAGCGGTCAAACTCCTCCTTTGCAAGCAAGTGATCTGTCTGCTCCCTGTTGCGCCAGTGCTTCCAGAGACCCAACCGCTTCTCCCGGTCCGCAATGTTGGCCTCCCATCTCTCAAGTCGCTGGACGTGTTCATCAGCGGTGGGGAGCCTTTCCAGTCTCTCCGCCAGAGACTTGGCCATTTCCATGACCTGACGTTCTTCCGGCGTGACATCCACAACATTGGTCGCCTTGTCATTACTCTGGTTTGTCGCCATGTTGACCCCTGAAAGCGCCGATTCTCGCCAAGTGCCACGTCAAATAGGGTGTTGCCGGTGGATCTGAGTGCGGGGGTGGGGAGCGCATGTCAGCAGGTACATGTTGATGCAGCATACTTGCAGCCTTGGGAGTGCAAGGGAATGTCGACTCACGAGTAGATTGATACGAATGCTACCTCAGATGGCAATCAAGATATCGCCGCGGGATGTGTGAAATTCTTGAGCTTGGGAGTATGATGCCGTACTCCGAGCTGAGATCATGGGACGACGAGATGGAAAATTTGCTGCAAACCCAGGGGACCTGATTTGCTAGAGGTACCTGGTGCGGTAGGGCATGTCGGCATGGCAGCAGTCGGGCTCAGGCTCAGCAAGGCGTCCGACCATTTTATCAGGCGGCCGTTCCGTCTGTCGGGTTTGCCTCTTTGGCCAAAACTGCAAGATTGGGCCCACAATGTGTTCTGCTGTGATTTGGCCGAGAAAAACAACTTCGGTGGAGTCGGGGACAGCGAAGCGGTGCCAGGTGGTCGTCGGCTTTGACAGCATGTCGCTGAGGGGAAAAGGGAGGAAATAGATGGATGAAAGGAGAAGAAATGAAACCCAGCGGTCAGAAGCGCCAGACAGCAGGGTTTGATCATGAGCCCGAGCACAGGACGTTCTTTCCTGAATTATCACCAGCAATCCACTCCCTCCTTCCTGCAGTTGCCAGCTGCCCGTTTGAGCCCCGCTACCCCGCTTCACCTGTGCTTTCTCACCTGTGCTTTCTTCGTCCCTACTTTGGTATCACATCAAGAACCATGGCCACCAATCAGTGCAGCAGAGAGGGCTTGTCGATTCTCAAAAATGCGAACAACCCCCTTGAACCACTGCTTGAGTAAGTGATTTGTGATTGAGTTGCAGGTAATTTGGCTAAATGCTGCATGTTTCTAGTGTTGTTCTCATTCACGGTTTTGGTGGACACCCAGTAAAGACTTGGTCGGAGGATGGAGTCTGCTGGCCCGCTCATGTAAAACCAGGTGAACTGTCCAGTGAGGACACCGCTGGGTCTGAGTCATTGGATGACAAGGACATCAGAGTGCTTTCTTTTGGGTACATCGAGTCAATCGAGCGTCCTTATGAGGAATCCAAGATCTCTGGTATTGCGGACACTCTTCTCCGGAGTTTGCACAAACGCCGGCCGAAGGATTTGTGCCCAATCGTTTGGGTAGGACACAGCTCCGGCGGGTTAATCGTCAAGCAGGTACTTGAAGTCCCACAGCAAATTCGCTTCGCCAACCCGCTAATAAGAGTTTCCGTGGGTAGGCCCTGATCACTGCACAGCGGCATAGACACTACCGCGACACCTTTTACTCAACCCATGGAGTCGTAAGTTCTCACGCATGCACTCTGCCCGGCGAATGCTGACCACCCTGCTGTATTAGGTCTTTTTTGCCACCCCACATCGCGCACCAGACGCCGTCTCGGCGTCCTGGGATGCCATCGCCTCCAGGATCTACGATGCCACTCCACATCGCATCTTTGGAGGCAAAACAGCAACTCCGCAACAGCTGCTGACCGACGAAGATTGCGCGCATCTTGATGGGCTATCCAGCACTTTTCTTGACATTTGCAAGGCGGAAACGGGTATCGATCTCGTGAGCTTCGAAGAGAGGGAGGAGCATTGGAATTTGCAAACACGCGTAAGTGCTACCAGTGACTATTTGTAGATTACGCGGCCAACTAATACCGGCGATAGATAGTGGTAAACCCGGGCATGTCTGAACCAGGCCTGGTCCATACGGTCATGGAGTCAAGTCGCGACCACTTTACCATCTCCCGATGCGGTGGTGACGAGGCGTGGGACAAGATCATGGATCTAGCAACGAAATCCCGCAGAGCCCTAGGTGAGTTACGGTTCGCGACAGATGACCCCAGATTCCAGTTCTAATCACAATATCTCAGCTTTCGACCGAATCGACCGCAAAGCTCTTGGTACGATCGACATGACCAAAATCAAAGCTGTTCAGCAACTGGTCGAGGAGCGCACACCAGGTACCTGCACATGGATCGAAACACAAGATTTCTTCAAAGCTTGGCAATTCTGCCAGAGAGACGGAGACGAAGACCGACAACACGGCAGACGAAACCATGTCTGGAGCTGGGGACGGAAAGACAAACGAAGCGACCAGCTCTGGATCTACGGGGATATGGGCTGTGGCAAGACGCAGTTAGCCGCTCATATCATTGACCATCTTGAGAGCAATTCGCGGAAATCACAAGATTTTATCATCTTCTGCTCCCTTCACGACATTGCACAGAACTACAAGACGCCCGAGACTGTCTTGGCCTGCCTCAGCTACGAACTCCTTTGCGCGTGCAGACCGGTTGCTCGGATGTGGCTTCAACGCCGTAGCCACGCCAGCACCGATATCCTAGGCTGGAGGCTCGAGCAGCTCATTCAGTTGTGGAAGTACCTGGTTCGGGAGATAAGTCGACGTGGCTGCCGAGCAACCATCATCATTGATGCCATTGACGAATGCACCGACCCGCGGGCTGCTGGCGAGGAAAGAGTCAAGCAACTTCTCCAATGCTTGGCTGAGTCTCTGGAGCATGGAGACGTCACTGAGCAAACTTGGCGATTGCTGGTTCTCTCCCGCAATACCGCCGAAATTCGGATCCTCAGAGGGAGTCATGGCCCCCAAGATTTCGTCTCTTACGAAATGTCAGAAAAGGTCACGAAGGCAGACATTGCGGCAACTGTCACGGTCTCCGTGACGGAAATGATTCAGCGTTACAGCTACAACGACAAAAAGCTCAAGTCAGATATGGTCGAAATTATCCAGTCCAAAGCCAAAGGCATGTACTTGTGGGCATGCGTCGTGGTGAAGGAGATTGCAAAGCAGCGCCGGACGCCGGATGATATTCGGAAACTCCTCAGCCGTTTGCCAACAGGCATCATAGGGCTTTATGAGATGATCCTTGGGGGTATCCGTCAGGGCGACCAAGAAACGGCCCGAATCGTGCTCCTTTGGGTGGCGCACCAGCGTGAAGCCCTGACTGAATCAGAGTTTCAGACAGCATTCCTCCTAACGGAGGCGGCAAAACTCTCGGGTCATGGCGTGCGCTCTGAAACCTGTCTAGCTCGCCTGAGTGATGACGACATCAAGAATGGATTCTGTGACCAGGAGAAAGTCATCGGCTGCTGTGAGCCTCTGATCAAGTTTGCTGAGCAAGCTAACGGGGATTACTGCCTTATTCCCATTCACCACTCAGTGTTAGAGTATTTGCAGACATCTGCGGAGGAATTATCACAAAAAGAACTGGGGGTGGTGAAGCACCAGCCAAGGTACTATTACAGCGAGGAACACGCCAACAGCCTCATCTCCCGCCTCTGCACCACGTACCTCCTTCTCCCATACTTTAATGACTCTGGGTGTCTATACAGCACCAAGGCCGAGGAGAGAGGTGCATGGCAAGAAAAAGTTGATTCCCGAGTTGACGAGTATCCGTTCAGCAAATACGCCGCTCTTCACTGGGTCGAACACGGTCTGGGAGCGGGCGAGTCCAAGGAAGAGCGTTTTGATCATAGCAACCCGGAATCAGACGAATACGCTCTCCTCAGTCTCCTGGACAACGAAAATGCCAGTGTGGAAAATGCACTCTCCTGGGCCGAGATATGGTGGCACATCAACGGAAAGGGTGAGGACTTTCCTGGCCGAGCTTTCCGTCACCCTAGGCTCCCCGACTGGGGATTCCAACCCCGGACGGTGACAAAACAGGAACCACCCCCATCACCAACACCAGCTTCGCCATCGCCGTCTTCGTCTGCCGAATCGCTACTAAGACAATGTCCACCCCCAGACTACCCGCCGCCACCTCCTCCAGACGCCAGGCCAAAGGCTGGGAGAGACGACAAGAACCCCTATGCGACAGCTCACTACCACGAAACGCACGGCCACTCAAACGCAGCATGGCCTATGCCATCGATGCACACGCCGCCACCTTCATTTGTCCCTCAAGGATACGGAGGGTACCCCTATCCCTATCCCTACCCCTACCCCCACCCGCAAATCCCAGGTCGTATAGCCCCTGAGATGTTCTTCTTTGATCCTAGATATTTGGCGGCAATGGGGAGGGGGGAGGGTAAGAAACCCAAGAGAGGGTTTGTGTTCAATTGGGAGTTCTGGTGGGAGAAGTGAAAACTGAATTCTATATCATGTTGGTTGTGCTCGGTGTGTTGTTTCGGCAGCATTTTCTTGTTCCCAGAGGGACAGAGTCGGCCCAGAAACTTGGAAAGGAAGTGCACCTAGGTAGATATTCATGAGCAGAAATGATCGTCATCTCCCGCACCGTCTGATGCATATGTAGCAATTACACAGAAGGAGGTGTCGTCGATTTTGGAGACTGCTCAGCGGGTGGCACGTGTATCATCACCTGCTCCACCACTGAAGTGGGGCATTCACCAAGCCTTACGACGAGTGGGCGCCTCCTACTTCCTTCATCCATCTTCCATAACCCCACCCCGAATCCACAATATTGACAATAAGATTGCTGTCTTTTTATCTCTCGTTCCTCCTTACATATAGTTTGTATCGAATGACTACCCTTGAGCCGACAAATTGAGAACTAAAACGCGCCCTGTCCAGCAGCCGAGAACAATGGTACTCACAGCGCCTGCCTTGCCTGGGACTACCAATACGCTCCGCGGACGACAATCAGCTGGTAGCCACAGCACCCTCTCAGAACCCTTCATGATCCAGCCAGCGTCCATATCGACTCCATAATCCCGACAAGCCGACGTATCCGCCGCAGGCCCAGCATTTGTCATAACACCACACACGCCAGGCCGGAACGCAACCAACTCGGTCGCCCCAACCCTCGTGCTGACCATGGTCCGCAGACAGGACCCATTTTCCACATCCCAGATCTTGATATCCCCTCCGTGGTACAGCACCGCAAGCTGATTCACATCCTTCCCGCGGTCGCGCGATCGCGGTTCAGCGAATCGGAGTGCACTGGCGGTAGCTTGGTCGCCCCAATACCGCACACGTTTTCCGCCAGGGGCATCGGGATTCCACAGCTCGATTACGCTGCGAAACGAAGTCGCCATGCGCTTCCCGCTCGGCGCCACGGCGATGCAACCCCCGTCAGACCGTCGCTCCAAACTACCGCCACCGCGTTGCGGATACAACCGGACCTGTGCACGCTTTTTGACATCCCAGAGGCTGATGGCGCCCGTGGTCAGTAGCACTGCTACCCGATTGCCATTAGGGGGCGGTATCCATGCCGCGGCGAGGCTGAGGCCGCGGCTGGGGATGACGTGGTCCCGCTGAAATGTCTGGAGGTTCCATACCGCTGCTGGCTGGCCATCCGAGATGCATAAAAGCCGCGTCCCGTCAGGGGAGACGGCGACATCGATGAGCTCGGCAGCTGCGCCTCCCGAGGGATCATTCAGCTGGAGCCATGTCCCCTTGCCATCCGGCGAGTTCAGATGCTGCACCTTAATATCGCCTGCAGACATGGAGGCTGAGACTAATAACTTGGGCGTCTCATCACCACCACCGGATACTCTGAGAAGATCTACCGACCCAGCATGATCTAGCATGACCCGAGCGTGCTGGGAATCGCCTCCCAAGCCCCACAAGAATATTCCCGCAAAGCAAGCAATTGCCATCGTTGTGCTATCGGCAGAAATGGCCAGAGCATGGATGGTGCTACCTATCTTCATTACCGAGTGTCGGTGCGTGTGGCCATCAACGATTTTCCACGTCTCTACTTCGTTACCCATTGCCATCGCGAAGCTGTCACCATTGGGAGCAAGCACCAGCATACGAAAAAGGTCAAGGCCAGTGTCGTCCCCGCGAGGGAGCGGGATTCTTCTGATGGTCTGGTCAGCGCGTAGGTCCCATCTAGTGATCTCGTCATCGTTAGCCCAGACGGCGCTAGCGGCGGAGACACTGTTTCCTTGCGAGGCGGGCGGAGCTGGGGCAACAATACTGCTGACATGGCCGCTGGGGATCGTTCGAACACAAACATGGGAGACCACGTCCCAGAGCCGTATCGTATAGTCGACGTGTGCCGAGATGAGCTTCGCCCCATCGGTCGAGAAGGCAAGCGAGTGCGCAGGCTCCGGGTAGCCGCAGGACTGTTGGAAAACAGTGGGCTCCTCCCCAGTCCCCTGGTCCCAGAGGCAGATGTGGGAGTCGGGTTGCCCACTTGCCAGGGCAAGGAGCTGACCATCAGGCGAGAAAGCGCCGATTGAAGCACTTGGCGGGGTTAGTCCCAAAGGGGCTGGTGCCACTTGTTCCTTCTTTGCCAGGTCCCAAAGCCGCACCATTCTGCCGTCGGCCGTGGCCATTGTCTGAAGCTTCTGGGGATTGAAGGCGACCCAGCTGACACGACTTTTGTGATCCAGGATCCAGAGCAGGCGCCCGCCCGTCACTAGGTCCCACACTTTTATGGTTCTAAGACCGTCCATAACAGCAGCAACCATGGTTCCATCAGGGGAGAATATCAACTTGTTGACCTCGCAGCCTTGGGAGTGGGAGAGCGTTTGAGTTTGCTGCTCCTCCTCGGCCTCAGGTGTGGATAGGGTAACCCATTCTGGTCGGTGCTTTCTTAAGAGTCCCTGGAGAGCGTCTTGATGCTGCTGGGAAAATACTAATGCAGATTCGTAGATCTGAAGAGGATACTCGCTAATGATCTCTACGTTGCGCATCATGAAGCGGTGGACTTCGACGGCGAGCGGGGTAATTGCATCTATCGGTTGGTTGCTCTGAGTGAACATGTAAGTTACCTGAAGTGAAGCAATGGGCGGAGCGTTGGACTAACTTGAAGGAAGCGGACGAGTTGAGCCCACGATTCAACCGCTCTCTCGATGCTACCCATAACACAGATGTGCTCGAGCCAGAAGAGCAAGTTCCCCCCCAGGAAGGTAGCGATGGAGTCACCCCCTCCTTGGCCGCTTTTCAAGAGATGCCGAACCCAGTACTCACAGGCGTAAGCCCGTGCCCCAACTAACCCGCTATCGACCGCTGGTGTAGAGTCTTGCCCAGAGTCGATGGTCGCAGTCTCCGACCCTGGACCACTCAAGCCAAATATATTACGGCAGAGTGTTTTATTCATGATCTCAAGGGATCTCATGAATATGCGGTAGTGTTCGGTACGGAAACTTGGGTCGTCGAAGAGCGTTGCCCCATGATGTTGGAGGAGAAAATTTTGAGCCGGCTCACTCGCTATGCAAATAGCGTCGTCTTCAACAACAAGGAAAGCGCCAAGTCTTCTCCTGGCATCCTGGACCTCGCACTTGTCACTGCAAGAGCCCATGTGGCATTTGTCCCCGCAATACTTCATGCCACTGAGTACGCACCATTCCCGGACGTTCAAAGGCCGGGAGGCCACAATGGCAGCGGCTAGAGCGCGTCGGTAAGGGTCACTTTGTCGCAAACTCATGTGGGCGAGGTTTTGCACTGTCCGCTGACATCGCTTCGTTTCCAATAAGCTGAAGGCCTGACGCGCTTCCAGTGGGCAGCTGTTCGCGTATACCTCTAACCCATGGCGCTGGCCAACTTTGTCATCGGCCCCGAATCCGAGACCTCTGCCAATGCCTAAATTGCGACGGCTTGTCAACAGCCATCGAATATGTGCTGCGCCCCCATATTTTGCGATAAGCTCGAGCAGTTTGTCTCGGTCTGTGTCGCACTCGTCAATGGCGTCTACAGCCAGGAAGACCAGGTTGTCACTCTTGGCATCACCATCCACACCTTCAAGACTCTGCATCATGGCGGCGAATATCGTGCAAAGAATCTGCCACGAGTCACGTCGCTCAAGCGTCTGCCGGTCTGCTCCCCCTAGGTGCTTGGCAATGCAGCTGATAAGCGGTCTTTCTTGATCAGCAAGCGTGTAGATGAGGCCACGCAGCACGGCTGTGGCATTATTGGCCGAGTCATTATAGCGATCGCAGAAAAAAAAGAACGCACGACCCTTCCCACTCCGACTCGGGGACTTGACTGGGATGTCGTTCAAGAGGCCGCAGAGCAGAAGCGACCTCATCTGTCGAGTGTGGCCCGTGATCCACACCAGGTCGACCACCTCGTCATCATCGGACAAGCTCCCGCAGCGGTGTCGCCAGCGTGAAAAGTCGTCACTGTCAAGAACCCAAGAGTACAGATCATTGGGTGGGGCGCCGCCGGCGAGTGCACCCTCGATTTGGTTCTTGTCGTGGAGCGGGGAGGTCAGATACATGATGCCGAGGTAGTGCCGTTCTTCCTCTGTTCCTGTATCTTTGCCTACTACATGAGGTAAACAATGTGTCAGCGAATAACGACGATCGCAAGCTCATAACTTTGAGGCTGGTAGGTAAGGTGGTACCCACATTCAATATTGACCACCTCGCCCATGATCACCCCGTTGTTCTGAAGTTTCCCGTGGTTGATATTGCGGGAAACATTTGATTTCATGTCGAATCTCGGGATTTCAGCGGCGTCAGAGTAATGACGCTGCCGCCTGTGTGGCTGGGTATCCTCATCTTGCGACATTGTTGGCCTATTTCACTACTGGTGCAACCTAGAGACGTCTATCTGTCTGTTCGGTAGGCCAGGACGAGAGGTTGTGGACGTTGGAGTACAAGTCCTGGTTTGGCCTACCCTGGTCCCGCCAGGAAATTCGGCGCTTTTTCATGTGTTGGGTCGTCTTGGTCTTGGTGCCCGACGCACCTTTCGGTGGATTCTAGGGGGGCAGGGGGCGGGGTCTTTCAAAGCCTGTCATGCCCAAAACGACACTTTCTCCAGGTGCGAATAAAAGGAAGACCTTGAGTCTAAAGTAAGGACTACTGATTAGGATTCGGAGTACAATAAGGTAAACAGATATTTTCGTTTCTCACATACTGTTGTCTCTAATACGCGACTTGCAGACGATCCGGCCCAGCCCTGGCCAACTGCGATCTTCTCAGCTCCATGGCCAGCATGAAACCCTCCGTGGACATGGGATGGTTGAGCTGGAACCCGCGATCCACAGCTCTGTTTCCCTCGATCCTGATTGTCGGCGCCCTCTCCCAGGCACTCGCTCCTCCGATCGGCGAGTTTAGTTGTATTGCGTCCCGAGAGACCTCGTTGTTTCGTACAGTTATTGACGACGATTCCGATTCCATGCCGGGCGAGATGCAGCGTGTTGTTACTGTCGTTGTAGGTGGCGGCTCCGCCGAGAGCAGCGCAACGTCTTCTTCCGTCAGGGTCACAGTCCCATCGGCTGATCTCTCAGTTAGTCACCTTGCGGTCGAAGGTATGGGATATGGGAGGAAGACTCACGGTTCATGGGACGGCCGGCGAGCAACTTTGATATCCGCAAACTGTGTGTCGATCCGAGCTTGGCTTGCAACTGCCTGTTCACCATGTCGACCGCTGCGACGCTGACCACCTGGGCCTCGCCGACGCGGCGTATGAGCCCGACATTTGCGAGCTGTATGTACATGCTCAGGTCGTGTTTGGAGCGTTCGAGGTCAAGCAAAATATGTTCGAGAGCATCTTGTTTTCGTTGGCCCGAGACGAGTTGGGCGAAGAAACCGCGGAGCCGGCCGCGCTTGACCACCATCTTTTGCAGGTGCCTCTCCAGACTGCGGCCAACACCTTCGAGCCGCGCGATGGCGCTGTCAACGTTGTGCGTCTGGAGGGCCTCCTCGTTAATAACCAGATTGATCATGGTCCTGGTCCGCTGGAGCTCCTCGACGTTCTTGTCGACCAGGGCGACAAGCCCGTTCTGACGCTCTACGGCGCTTCGTACCCTTCCACTGAGCCGAATGCACTGCTCAAACAAGCCCAAAGCAGCTGCTGCGGTTGCAAAAGCCTCTGCCTGCGCGATACAAGAAGATTTAGCTTCGGACTTTCTTGGCAGGAAGGGGAACCATATCTTACCATTGTGAGTTCTTCAGATGACAGCACGGTCGGATATTCCTCGAATAACCCAAGCGAAAGGACCGGCTGGTGAAACGGTGGTTGGCGAGGACATGATCTGCTTCTTTGGCGACGCTGAAAGGCTGGGTTGTCCGTTTTGCCCGCAAAACAGCCTGCTCTGGGCTCAGCCGATCTGCATCAAACTCATAAATCATGTAGATTGAGAAAAACAGAGAGCCTACGGATGTTCGAGCCGCCATCCAGGCACCCCAGCCTCCAAGCCCAGTCTCTCACTGCCCACATTCACGTTCCGACCTGACTGGCACCTCGACGGTGGGGGGGAAGAGGCGCAGTAACCACACGTGCAAACTCGCCCCCTGCGCCTGATTGGCCAAAAACCACGGCGGCCACGTCGTGCATACAAAACCTCAAAAACACACAACTGTGTAGGTGCCAACTCGCACCATCCCCCTGCACCCCATGTCGTTGGGCTAAGCAAAGCAATACAAGCGATATGCAGCAGCGCCTGATGCAGCAACCCGGCTGGGCGAGTTTGAGCGACTTCCGAAGCTGCAGGTGTCCGCGAACCTACCCGACCGCCGCCTGACCCCAAGAAGAAGGAAAGAAGAGACCACACCAATTTCCCACGAGCCGCAGAATCATGGACACAACTGTAGCTATCAAGACCAGTTATGCTGTCGTGCCGCCCTCCATTTCGTGTCTTCGCACTGAGTCCAACATGCCCAATCTGACACTTGCTGGAACTGATGGTTGTCTCAGGCGTCAACTCAACGCTCTCACACACTTTTTCTGAAGACGACAGGCTTCTATGGTCGGCTTGCTAGAGATGTGTATCTTTCTGATAGGCCACATGTTTTGGTCGACAGGTTATTCGGGCGGGATCCTTGGGTCAACGAGCGGCGATGTCTTCGCGGTGTACTTATAGTCATCCGAGGATTCCGTCTCCTGGTCCATCCATCATCACCCAATGCCACCAGATAGTAGCAACTGACGCAGCATCACCCGCTTCAACACGTCCAACGTCTTTTTGTAAGACATCGGCAACCCCTGATTCGCTACCAAAATGTTCAGGCTCTTCTCGTACGGAGGTAACTCGGGTTCAACCACTCCTAGCACTAGCCGCCACGGCAGCTCCACTTCGGGTAACAGTCGACACAGCAGTTCCACTCCAGGCAACGGCCGAAACAGCAACAACAACAACAACAACAACAGCAGCAGCAGCAGCAGCAGCGTCGGCTCCTCGTCCAGCCATTCGTCGTCCTACACGGTTGTGGCCAAGGAGAGCGAGAGCCGTGCTGGTGGCGGCGGTGCGACGCCACGCATCCCAGGCTTGGCGCCCAACCTTGCCTCCAGCGCCACCTTCGACGAGAAGTCCATGGTCATGTCAGCCCCCGTGGCTGCCCTCGACATCCCCACGCTGGCTGAGGCGGCTACCATTTCGCTGGATCGAGCGGAGCAGCAAATCAAGTACCACTACCGGCAACTCGGCGCGTCAGCCGACGTTGACGCCCATGTGAGGACGCTCGCCGAGGTGCGTCGCATCGTACAGCAAGTTGGCATCGTTGAGGACCTGCAGACGCCACCGGTACTTGCCGCGCTCAAGACCTTGAGCCACCACACTGAGGCTCTCGAGATCTGCACCACCACTTCTCCTTTCTCGCTGTCTGACCTCGACAAGGTCATGTACCAAGTCAAAAATGCGCTACAGAATCTCGAGAACCGCCTCCCCGTCGATCGCAACGTCGTGCGGAACAACCAGACCCACGGCATGCAGCTCAATGCCGCCTTGGGGGGTATCGCTAACCGTCGCGGCTTTTACAACAATGTAGAGGGAAATACCGCGACAACGGAGAGTTCGTTTCAGCTAAACGCACCGGTTTATGAAGGCGGGAAGGATATGTTTGCTGCGTTGCTGGCTGCGCAACGCGCCGCTCCAGTGTCTTAGGTCTGTCTCGACGTCTTTTTACATCTATGTATGGAAGCTGGGCAGGCACGCAGGCCGACAGGGGTCTGGTTACCTACAGGGTTCAAGAGTGGCGAAGTGTGTCTTACGAAGTAGTACGTGGCAAAGCGACGTGGAGGGGTGGCGTTTCGGTCCGTTGTCGGCAATGACCAAAGCACCGGGTAGGTGCCTAGAATACAGAGTTCAAATGGTCAGTTAGTTCAAAATGTTGTGGAACATGTCTCAGCGACCCCGGTGCCGGCCACTCAGTGTCTCCACGACCAGCACTTGACCCGACCCAGTGCCTGGGACAGAACAGCCGTGGCACGTGGCATACAAAACGAAAATCAGCCAAGGGGCCGATCTCGGCCCGTGGCGGATTACCTAGACGGGGCACACTGCATCCAAATACCCCTGGCAGATGAACATTCCGACTAGTCAGGGCTCAAGAGCTTACATGCGACTATGCGTGGTTGGCTGGACTCTATCCGGAGGTGATAACGCACAGGTGGCAACTTTGAGTCTTGGACTGCATGCATGTATGCAGCTTACCTAGGTACCTAGGTACTTACCACATTACTGGATTCCGTAATGTTCTCATCGGTTATATTTTCCATGACACGCAATGGCTTCAGTGTTTATTGATGCAAACGCATCTGCACACACTTGAGGGGTACCTTGGTAAGCAACTAAGGTAAAGCACAGGGTACCTAGGTAAGCATACCTGCTCTCTCCGTTCAGCCACGGTCCACGGATTCGTATCGGCAACATCATTGATTGGCTTATGGCGTTTAAAGAATAACCATTGTCTGTGGGTAACCAACCGGGGAGTTAAGCAAAAACCACAATCTAGATCAGAACTAGGTGGGTACCTACCTACCTACCTACCTACCTACCTACCTACCTACCTAGTTTGAGCTCCTTTGCCCCAGGTCTCCAAGTCTCGTGTAACGGGTCAGCAGACGTAAAGGCACAGCAGATATCCAACAGTATCGAGTTTTAAGCTTCTACCAAGGAGAAAAGGAAGAAGTCTCTCTGCAGCAGCGACAGCCGCTGGTTTAAGTAAGTTGTTGAGGCTGCGCCCATGTCACTTGACCCTAGGTAGTCGGCGACTAGGTCCCTCACAAGGCAGGCACAAGGCACTTGCCCCGTGTCCATACCGGTCTGGTATAAGTCTTTGGGAAGTAGAATGAAGACCTCCCTAGTTAGGTAGGTAGGTAGGTAGGTAGGTAGGTAGGCTGTGGACACAAATAGTCTGCAATCCCAACCACTCAGAGCCTGGTGAGCGGTGAGTATCACGTGGTAGTCATGTTTGACCAATCCCCTTTATGCGTGTCAACCGCTCTTGCAGCTGGATCAGCTGAAAACAAACCCCGCTTTTCAACACCACGATTTACCTACCTGTGTGAAGTCAGTCAGCCAGTCAGGTACAACCCAAAGCCAGCCAGCCATGCGTCTACTCAAAACACAAGAAACGTCTCCCGGCGTGTACGCCACCGAAACATTTCTCGATTCCTCCGCTCCGCCCTACGCCATCCTCTCACACACCTGGTCCGATGGCGAGCTCACTTTTCAAGACGTGGAGTCCGGGCGCGGGCAAGACAAGCCTGGTTTCGAAAAACTTCAGCGCTCATGTGCCTACGCGCAGGCATATGGGTTCGAGTACATCTGGAATGACACTTGTTGCATCGACAAGACGAGTAGCGCTGAGCTGACGGAGGCGATTAACTCCATGTTTCAATGGTATGAGAACGCAGAGGTGTGCTATGCCTACCTCGCCGATGTCCCGGATCTGGGTTTCGCCGAGAGTCGGTGGTTTACCAGGGGTTGGACCCTGCAGGAGCTGATCGCGCCGACGACGGTGGTGTTTCTTGATCGGGACTGGAGGGAGATTGGCACCAAGGAGGGCTTGAAAAGGGCGATTACCGACTGCACTGGTATCCCTGGGAACATTCTGGACGGCGACCATCTGGAGTCGGCGAGTGTCGCGCAGCGAATGTCGTGGGCTGCTAAGCGTAAGACGACTCGGCCCGAAGACCGGGCCTACTCGTTGCTCGGGCTCTTTGGCGTCAACATGCCTCTGCTGTACGGAGAAGGAGAACGCGCCTTCATACGGCTGCAGGAAGAAATCTTTCGCATCTCCGACGACCAGACTCTCTTTGCATGGAGGTCGAGCGATGACCGTGGCGGGCTCTTCGCCACAGGTCCCGAGGCATTCGCCGAGTCGGGTGATATAATCGCTGGCAGCCAGCTTACCTCGGGCGATAGCGTGCCAATCATCAGCAATCGAGGCGTGCACCTAGAACTCCCATTTATTGGCATCGGGCAGTCAGGGCTGGGCCTTGCCGTCCTCAATCTCCCCGCCGGAAAGGGCTTTAGCCGCTACTCGCGCACAGCCCTCTATCTGCAAGACGAAGACCTTACAATGCAAAACTTCAGACGCGTACAGACACACCTCGTTGAGCATATCGATCTCTCAGAGCTTTTTATTCATCAGCGTCCCACGAGGAAGCTTTGTATTCGAATAGGACGTACCCTCGGACCGAGCAAACTATCTCCCAGGAAAGCATTGCACAGCAGAGACAACAACGATCTGCTCCCCTTTGTCCGCCCCGACTTTGGTAGGCTGATCCGGGACCCGAGCGCGACGGCAAACGCGCTAAGAGAAACCATCAAGGCCGGGGACAAGGACGCAGTCGAACGGCTTATCCTATCTACCTCGACGCTTGGCGGTGCGAACGACCCAGAAAGAGACGGCTCCACGCCTTTGCTGCATGCTGCTACCATGGGCCGCACTCATCTGGTGTGGCTGCTCCTAACGCGTGGCGACTTCCAGCCTCGAACGGTCGACAACCGTGGACGGAACATGCTCCACTATGCCGCCATGAATGGCCATAGGGCACTGGTCAAGGTTCTCCTGATCCGGAGGGATACACTTGAACTGCGGAAAGTTGTGGACAAGGACGGTTGTATTCCCTTCGACCTTGCCGTTCGACGAGAAGATTCCTCGTTTACTGGGCTTTTCGTCATGTTCGGCGAGTGAAAGACGGCTGTTGCCGGGCGAAGGGGAGAACCGGCGTTCTCGTCGATCGCAGCGCGTCAGTGTAGGTGTCAAGATGAAGAATGCCGTAGAGAATCCACCCCTGTGCATCATCAGTCCACGCTAATACTGTCTAACCTGAACTCACCTCCCGTTGCTGTACTCTCGCCACACCCCCGCCATAAAATTCTGACTTCACCAACACCACACCACCATCACGGAGACAGCCGCTCCGCAACGTGACATCAACCCAAGCTTTTTCCTCTCCAGCCAAGAGCGCCCCGCCACTTTCCCCTGGAGGTCCCTTCTTCTTCACATGCATTCCGTTATACTCGACCCCAACGATATGTAGTGTGCATAATCGGGCGGGAACGCCCATGTTTAATTACACCTCATTCCAGCGCCGGGCTGAGCTGAATGATCGACAATATTCTCAGAGGTCAAGCATTCCGGGTGGTAATAACCCGCAGCAAATATTCCGGCACATGGTCCCCGCATTTCCGGGGATCGCTGCGTGGTTGGTGGTGTGCGTCCCCTAGAATAGCCGTCAAGCGGTGCTTGGTAACAAGCTAATCCTAAGATCTCTCCCCGCAATTACTAGTGTAGGGTGACGGTTCTGGTCCAGTTTTGATATTAGCCCGATAGTGCCGAGCCTGGCCGTGCAGCGTGGTCCAAAAGGCGAACTAGTCTTGTTGCGGGGGAGGCGTATGGGGAAAACTATAATTACGAGTATTTCTTGTGCTGTAGGGTTGCGTCTTTGAGCTTGTCAGGAAAAGTGATTTCCATGTCGCACGTTGCGCTGCGCCCCTCACCACAGGGAGAAATCCTGGAGGATCGTCGCTGTATAAGGTGTAGTATTCCATACTACTGTTCCTTGACCTTGAGTTGTGGTACTTGAGAGGTCAAAGTTTTTTTTTTTTTTTTTTTTTTTTTTTTAACGAGCTCCCCTTCTCCTCCCTGTCACCGCTGTGGTCCCACCTTCTAGTTCGTGGTATCGCGACCCACGACCATCGCTCCAAGATGATGATTCTGACCCTCCTCGCGGGGCTGCTCCCCTTCGCTCTGGCCCGTGTTGTGGTCATCCCCGGCGGCGATCCACGCCCGTACAAGCCAGTCGGTAAAATCGCCCCGGTGAAAACCGCTCTCGAATTCTTCAATGGTAGCGCCGAGAATGAGTTCTACGGCACCAATGCCTCGGTACTCATGTCCTCGCTCGACTTCGACGAGATCACCCCCTCCGACGGCATCTACGCGTCCGGCGACTCCTTCGTACGCGGCGCCATCCAGGCCTGGGGTGAGCATCTCCACCTGGTGATCCGACCCGAGGAGGTATGGTTCACAATCCTGGTGCAGCTCAACTTCTACATGAACGCACATGCCGAGGAGCTTCGCGACATGTTTGTCAACCACACCGGGCAGGAGGTCATCTACATCGAGGACTATACATGGTACGACGTGTTGCGGCGGTTCCAGTTTGCCATCCAGGAGCGCGTCAAGACCAAGTGGCTGCTCGAGTGGTTGCGGCCGAACTTCACAACGACCGTCGAGAGCGACATTATGACGGCCAACATCCTCATGATGGGTCTGACCAAGGCCTACTTCAAGTTCGAGGGTGGCGTCGTCTGTGGCTTGCCCTCGGTGACGCTGCTGGGCGAGGAGAAGGACTGGGTGGCACTGCTGGAAAAGCTGGACCGGTTGGCTGAGTTCGGGGCACAGCCCAAGGACTATGCGAGGAGGCTGACGCCAATTCTGAAGCGGTTTGCCCGTACCTTCCGGGAACCAGATTCGCCCGAGATCAAGCAGTTCTGGAACGACATTGCGTGGGCGCACACGACGGGAATATGCGGCGGCGCGCCCGTTCAGCTGTCAGGATGGATTTCCGGGTTCATCCAGTGGGCCGCAGATGGAAAACTGTTCCGTCGGTCAGACGAGGTGGAAAGGCCGGAGTGGTTCACGCTCGACAACGTCACGTACCAGTCGATTGATGTGAGATACTTGCCGGTTGGGTATGCCACGGCGCCATTCATCATGCGAGACTTCCGTAATGTCGACAGGTTCGAGGCGTATGTCGCCGCGGGAACCATGGGGAAACAGATCAAGGCTGGTGTGCCCGAGGGCTATGCCGATGCCCTGCGGAGGACAGGGGGAAATTTGACTTTGCTGGCCGAGAGCAGCAAGGAGTTGCATACCATGTTGCAGCCGCTGTCTTCTTGGATGCTTTATGGCCCGAGCAAGCACAATGCGACTGCAAAGAAGTATTGGCTCGATGAGCTGGACGTTGCCGAGATCCTGTACAAGACAGGGAAGGTGATGACAAACATGTCCTGCAGGGCAAAGTACTAGGTCCCGGCGTTTTTGCGATTAATCAATCTTGATTCCCCTGAAAACTCAACCAACGGACCGAGGTCAATGGGTTTCTGGCTCCGTCTTCTGGGAATCAATCGGGTCATCAACGGCTCCGTGGTGGCGGTCGGCACCACCTTCCCGATTGCCGAGACCCTGTCGACGTCACATTTTCCATTGTTCCAATAATAACCCTGCCCATGTTGTCGGGAACGTGATAGGGTGCATGACGCGAATCATTTCCCAGGGCGCGTTTTTGTGACATGATTTATTGCGGGAGAACTTGTAATCTGGTAGGTGTGTGAACGGGGAATTGACGGCTTCAATGTTGCCGCCTCTAGGTTCGAGTCATGATAGGCTCTTCCCCCCCCCTGTTGCGTATAAATCTCCGGGTATTCGCGCACGTTAAACATCTAATTGTGCCACGCCACGTCCAAGACCTGGAAGCCAAGCAACTTTGCCGAGAATGAAGCTCGTCAACCTCTTCCTTCTTTTCGGCGCCGCCGTCGCCCAAAACGCCAACAACTGCAACCCATCCCCAAAAGTTCGCAACGGACGTGACTTCATCCTGGTTGAGCAGCCCGATAACGTGAATGTCGCCTCCCTCGGGGATCGCTTCAATTCTACAGGCCGGAGAGTGCGTGTTGCTGACGTCTTTGCGGATGGCAACCACAAGCTGGTGAACGCAGGATCGGGCCGGAAGGGATGGGAAGACACGCCTGATTTTGACGACCAGCATACAGAAAAGTGGGTGCCCCAAGGTATCACCTCGACGGCGGATGCCCTCGGGGCCGGGACCTATGAGGGAGTGAACGGGTGGTTGGTGAGCTGGCATCGGGACGACGGTTGGTTTCACCTATTGTCTGTCGCACCTCAGACCCGACGGCTGATAGAGTTGCAGACAAAAGTGCCCGTGTGACGTTCATTGATCGCCGCGATGATAGCTACCGACACGTGCTTCTTGTCTATCCGTTCGAGCCCGATGACTTCCGCGAGGTGCCCGTTCACGCTGGGGGCATCATGTGGTACGGCGACACGCTGTGGGTGGTTGACACCAACAACGGGATCCGGGTGTTCGACATGAATAACATCTGGCGAGTCGACGACGGCGACGGGGTCGGAAAGGCATCTGGGGGTCGCTACACGGCGGCCGGGTACAAGTACGTGCTGCCGCAGATTCGGTGGTACAAGTGGTCGTCCGATTTCCCTTTCCGCTTTTCGTACATCTCGCTCGATCGCACCGCTACCCCCGACACGTTGATGGTGGGCGAATACCAGCCCAACACTACAGTGCCAGTACGTATGGTCCAGTATGAGCTTGATTACCGTAACCGTCGGCTCCAGATGGACGGTCGCACCGCGAGGGGTTCATGGGCCTACTGCGTGGGCATCGAGCGCATGCAAGGTGCCGTGCAAGCCAACGGAAAGGTTTACATCTCAAGAAGCAACGGTGCAGATCGCGGCGATGCCTTTGGCTGGGTTCCGGGGAAGACAGCTCGTAACAATGCCGGTTTTTATCCACGCAGCCCAGAAGACCTCAGCTACGACACAAGAACCGACAAGTTGTATGGCTTGACCGAACATGCAGGGCAGAGATATGTTATCACGTCGGATGCGTCTGACGTCAAGTTTGACTAGAGCGATATGTGCGTAGTTTTTGTTGAATCAGATCAGTTCAAAGACGATCGCACTGCGAAGTTGGACTTGTGGACTGTCCTTAGCCCCTGTGCAACGCGGCGCATGGTCCACTCGCAAAGCAAAGCCTCGGTAACTTAGAGCGAGCAAGCGATGTTAAGTCAAGACGTGGCTGTGTCAGACTGTGAATCCTATTGACACCTCGCACTCTCTCGGTGTATCGGCCCGCATCGACCATGCGTCATTTCGAAAACATTGCTCTGGGGGCCCAGGATATTTGCGGGGGATCACAGTCACCGTGCTTCAGCCGGGACAGGGATCGCTCGGTGAAAATTGCGGGGATGAAATCGGGGCCGCCCCAGTCGTGTGCCCGAAGCGACCCGGAGCGCCATTGCATAAGGCTTGATCCAGTCATCGGCGCCGATAACTACACACTGGGCAGCGTCTTATTTCAGCGATGTCATTTCCCTCCATTCACCGTCCAGTTCCTCAATTGCCCACAATCAGCAGGAGGCAGCAAGAAAACATCCCATCCTGGTTGGCTCTGTGGGTAACGTGCCAAGACGCTGTCAGCACTGGGGGCCCCCCCGCAGTGGACACGCCAGGGCGCATTTTAGCCCGCGAACCGCAGAGCCCTGGAAGGCGTCCGTAGCGCGAAAAAGGCAAGGTGACGAAAAGTGTGCCAATTGGGGGCTGGTAGCGCGCTGCTAATTTCCATGGCGAATTCCGGTCACGGGTGGTGGGATGAGGGAGTTCTGCTCAAAACTTAAAGGTCGCTCAGTCCCCATCCCCCCTTTGAGATCCGGCTCTCGACATCCTTTGTTCACTTGGCCGTTATTCTTTTAGATCTTAAATTCCTGCGACAGTGAAGATACGCCTATCACCGAGTCCTGGTTGCACAATCCTCGAGGGTCTGTTCCTGCGACCACCAACGACAAGATGGGTTGTTTCGGTGTTTTTGCGAAGAAGAGCGTCAGGGCGGACGATGCGACAGAGAAAGGCGACAGCCCAAGGCCTCTTCACCACGACAGCTTCGTCTCGTTTGAGAAGCCACTACTCACAACGGGCCGGTCCGAGTCGCGCCCTACCGCATCAGTCCCACCCACCATTGCATCCATCAGGCCAACGACGCATTCTAAGTATTCAGCCTACTCAGGCGTCGCCACTTCCGCAGGACCCAGCAACGATGGGCTGAGATATCGAGATATCGGTCGCGATGCACCATCAACTGGGTCGTCCAAGTCCGATGAAGACGACGCTGTGAGCGCACGGAAAGTCGACGAGGCACGGCGCAAAGCAGAGCAGGAGGAACAAGAACGTCGTGACTTCTTTCAGATGATGTAATAGGGGGTTTCATTCACATTTCTTTGTACTGCGGGCTTGGGAACTGCGCTGCAGGGTTGGGCGTGGCGTTTGGCGTTACAACGGACGATACCGAGTCACCGAGACTCAACTTTGTTTTCTTTTGTCGGATCATTATGGCCCCGGTTATATCAATAATGGGCACTGGGAGTCTCAGCTGAGAGACTATGGAAATAATGTTCAATTGGCTGTTAATGACAAGAACAATAGCTCGGGTTTAGCTCGAGCTCGACGCACACTTACCGTCGATGGCTTTGGATTCAGGGTTGTGATTCGTCAATTGGTGGGTTAGCGAGGTCGAGCTGAACTCTCGATCACGGCGCGAGACCTGGTCGGGTGGCTTGAGGGCGCGAAATTGCGACAGCTTTCCCCATGGGGGCTTTGCATGGATTGGCGTAGCACTGCATGTCCACGCGGAATTACTGACGCTGCAGAGATCGCGGTTCGCGAGGGTTGGAGCGTTGTGCAGAGCTGGCAAGGTACGTCAGGGTGTCCGGACTTGTCGTGTTGAGAAAACGTGATGGTCCTCTCGTCGCGTCCAATTCCAAAGCTACGAAGACAAGACGCGGGGTAGGGTGATCATGAGACCAAATCGACTGGGGTGCAGCAGCCCCACGTCATGCCCCGTGAGGGGAGGCTAACGAGATCCACTGCCAGCTGGCGGTCCAATCTCCTTCGCTCCGACCGAGGCTCGTCTGGCCAACGAAGGGAGGCTCGAAGCTGAACACGAGATCGACCAAACAGCAGCGAATACCGGCGTACCGCCGACTGTTGTTGGGAAGGAGGTCTTTGGAGTCTGTGAGCTGGTCACAAGATCATCTGTCCAGGGAGCGCTGTTGTCTCCCTTGCGCCGTGCATCACCCCTAGGAGGTCCGGAACGGGCCGGGAGATTAGATAGCGCACGGGGACCGCGCTCTGGGCAAGGGGGCGTTCTTGACCAACACCCGTCGTGGAGTTGTCAACTCCGGATGTCAACATTACCCCCTTTCTTGAGAGGAGAACGACATTGCAACCCTCCCAAGTGCAGAAGCGCGCAGCTGCAAGCCCCTGTGAGATAACCCAGTTTCTCATTACGATAGTCACATTCAAGACACTCCAGACACGTGCATCGATGGTGTCTGGCCAATCAATGGTTGGGTGCCGTTGGGCAGCGGAGCATGCCGTTTGCATCAACGACCTGCGGCTCTGCAGCAAGCTCATCATCCCAATTCAAGCTCAACCATGTGTGAAGGAGACCCAACGAACCTCGATCTGATCTATCAATCGAGGAATTGTCGAATCGCGCCCAAGTGCGCACCGCACATGGCGACAACTATAACGGCGACTGTATAATAACGCACACTTGGGTGCGATCATCTGACGGAGACTGCCTTCGCAAAATCGGCTCTCGTCTGCCGGAATGAGGCCCACTGGATGGCGACGGACAGGGACGACGTGGCAGGATGGCGAGATCGAGATCACTTTTCTTGGATGGATTCAGGCTGCGCTGCTCATCTGCCAGTTGTGTTGGCAAAATTGTCGGATGCAAGCCCCCTTTTTTTGTTTGGGCACTGGCTGAGCCGCGATAATGCCCAATTCTTGGCTGGTGGAGAGGGGCGAGGTTCGGCCCGCGACTTGGTTGGGCAGAGCTCTCAAACGGTCAGGATCCAGCTCGTTGGGGACCACAATGTCGAGAAAAGTGGAGCCGCGAGACAGGCCAGTTACAGCGCCGACAGTGATCGGAATGGCTGTTCCGGCTGACGGACCCCCTATAATCGCGACGATAGGGCGGATGAGAGGCCAATGGCTGGCGGGCTGCAAGCTGCCGACGGAGCGCTGGCCGTGGGTGATGCCACGTCAAACAGCGAGCCCACAGCGGCTTTTTTGGTGCGACAGGGCGGATTGGTGAGGCGAGTTGGGCCTGGGTCACGAGTGGGGTCCGGTCCCACCAGCGAGCCCAATGACCAGACAGCACCCGACAGGTCACTGCCAGAACTTGGCACCACTTGCTGGCAATCTGCCTGCGACGATGCATAGGAAGTCCTGCACGTCCTTTGCGTCGGAATGGCTGCGTGGTGACTCAAGCCAGCGTGCTCCAACCACCTGCGACCTGCGCGACGGCAAACTCCCGGACCACAGCAGATGCCTGAGGCCCACAGACCCAAAAGACGCTGAAAATACAATGTCTGGTATATTATGATCCGGGACCCTCATCTGTCCACTCGTTTGGCTCTCTTGCTCGGCCACGCAGCACGCAGTGCAGGCATCATCAATCCACATTGCAGACGCCAAACCATCGTTTTACACGATAGCGTCAATTGAAGAATCCATCCGGGTTTCACCGACTCTTCTTTTTCTGTTTCTCTGTCTGTCTTATAAGGACGGACGGACTCGACCTGCAAGCTGGCCGCCCCTGCCGATATTCTCGGGTCACACACGGAGCCGTTCTTGGCTCTGTTCACGGGTGCAAACACCAACGTTCCGGCCCCCGACTCTCCCTCGCCCAGCATGGGTTCACACGCCGACTCAGACCCGACGCACGCCGTCGATGGTCTTGTCCGGGCCATCCGCGACCTCACATCAGATCCCAACTACAAGCTCGTTGCCGATGTCTTCAGCGAATTCCTCTTCCTCAAGGACCACAACCACCGCCTATCCATGTCCCATCGCGAGACCATGGAAGAGTACCGCAAATTCCGCAACGAACTCGAAGCTGGGAAGGATAAGCTTGACAAGGAGAAGAAGGACCTTGAAGGTGTCATCCAAGACAAGATCCAGGAGATCCTGCAGCTTACTGCCGCCAAGGCACGTCTCGAGGGTGACCTACACGACACACAAGAGACACTTGACACGGAGAGGAAGTCCGCTGCCGAGGCTGCCGAGACTGCCGCCCTGTCGGCCAAGGAATCCGCCGAAGCTGCCGCCAAGGAGCTTGCTGACCTGAAGGCAACCAAGGAAGCCGAGCTTACAGACCTCCAGGCATCCAAGGAAACAGAGCTGGCTGCCCTGCAGACCTCGAAGGAAGAAGAGCTCGCCGCCTTGCAAAAGTCAAAAGAGGAGGAACTCGCTGCCCTCCAGTCTTCTAAGGAATCGGAGCTCGCCGACCTTCAGACATCCAAGGAGCAGGCCATTGCCGACCTCACCGCTCAGAAGGACCAAGAGATTGCTGACCTCACGGCGAAGAAAGACCAAGAGATTGCCGACTTGACCGCCAAGAAGGATGGTGAGATCGCCGACCTGGAAGCAGCCAAGGCTGCTGTCGAGGAAGCCTTGAGGGCAGCTGAAGAAGCTGCCGCTGCCGCCGCCGAGGTCGCGGCCCAGGAGATCGCTGCCCTGACCGAGGCCAAGACTGGCCTCGAGGAGGTCAAGGCGAATAACGAGGCCGAGATCGCCACACACAAGGAGACCATCGCCTCGCTCGAAGAGGCCAAGGCTGGTTTGGAAGAGGTCAAGGTCAACAATGAGGCCGAGATCGCCAAACTCAAGGAGGACATCGCCAACCTCGAGGAGGAGAAGAAGAAGGTTGAGGAGGCTCTCGCCGAGGCCAACGCAGAGATTGAGTCTCTCAAAGCTACGGTTGCCCAGAAGATCACCGAGATCGAGGCGCTGCAGGAGTCGCTCCGCATCGCTGAGGAACAGATTACTTCGTTGCAGCAAACGGTCGAGGAGAAGAACACCGAGATTGAGGACCTCCATGGTAAGCTCAAGGCCGAGGGCGAGCGTGCCGATGGCGCCATTGCCCACGGCAAGGACCTCCAAGGCCGACTTGACGACACGGAACACACCCTACAAGTTACCTCCGGCAAGCTCGCCCACCTCGAGCAGTACCGCGTGGTCCTGCAAGACGACAACGAAGACGTCTACGTCACCGTCCTCGACAAGATCTGGACCAACATCGTCACCCTTGTCGAGGGCACCTTCCGGCCCGACATTGACGAGTCTATCTTGTCGGACCCTTCATGCTGGACCAACCTCCGCAACTCCCCATACCTCAAACACGCCACCTCCCTCCAGATTCCGCTCCCGCAATCCAACTCACCAGCGGCTAAGGGCATGCGCATCAGTGCCGTCCTCGCTATTCTATCGCGCGCTCTACACCACCACCTCTTCCGCCCCGTCTACCTCCTCGACGCTGATGCCGACGACGAGCCTCTTGTCCGTCTCCTCCGCATGCTTGAGGACGAGGACCCTACGCGTGAAGCCCACATGCGCGCCACGTTGCTGTCAATGCTCCCCGAACGCCAGATGGAGCAGGGTGCCCGGCGCGTCAAGACAGTGGTCCGCGAGGTTTCCTGGCTAGTGCAGCATCTACTATCAGCGCTGCAATTCGAGCAGTTTGTTTCCGGGCTGGAAGCCGCTTGCCGTCTCGCCTGCGAGCAGTGGATGCGCATCCAGCTGGCGTCGTTGAAGATTGAGCCGTACTTTGGCCCACCGTACGATGACTTTGACTGGCAGATTTTGGAGCTGCCAGAGTTCACCGAGGCGGCGCGCAGGGATGCCGAGCATGATATGTTCGGTGGGGCTGGGTTGGCGATGCCGCCCCGCTCGGAGGATGGAGAGGAGGCGATGACGGATGGCCCGTTGGAGACGGTCGAGGCCAATGGCGCTAGCGTCAACGGGAATGCGGAAGTGGCCGATCCGTTTGCCATGCCGCCTGAGGGGGAGTCCTTGGATGGGATGGACGGCCCCGTTGCCATGTCAATCCACAGCCACGATGACTTGGACGAAGGCGACATGGATATCGAGCCTGAAGAGATTCTGCTGGTTGTCTGGCCGAGCATGTGCTCTGTTGAGAACGGCGAGCTTGTCTCTATTACTCAGGGCTTGGTCATCTCCAAGGAGCAAGCCCGCCCCGCACTCGAGGAGGTCCGCTCCAGGTCGAGGATGATTCCCCGACCGGGGTCGCGCCGCGCAAGGACCCTCAGCATGCCTGGGTACAGTCGTGGCAGCTCGCCCGTCCGACATCGTGACATCGGGAAGGGGCCGGTTTTTCTCGGGGCCCAGACGGGAAACGGGGCTGCGGAAGGGGCCCCCGTCGACGGGCAGGACGATGGTTGAAGAAACTGGTCAAGTGGCAAGTGAGAAGGTGGGAGGAGACGGATGATGAATGGGAGGATGACGACGGCGGCGATCAACGAACGAGACGAGACTGACACTGTTGATGACGACGATTTAGCGGGACGTCGTGTAACACCTATCACACATCATCTTCAAAAGCGTGGGCGGTTTGTTGGGAACAAACATTTTGGGTATTTTTTGCTTCTCTTTTTTTTGGGGGGGTTTCCCTTGCTACATTCTTTTCTTCTCTCCTTTGTTTATTCTCATCGTTCTCGGTCTGTTGGGTTTTATTTGGGAAATCGCTGGGTCTGGCGAGGTAATGTTCAACTCGACCAGTTCCCATCTTTTTTTGCTTGCTGCATTAACGACTACGACTTATTCGCCAGATCAGGCTGGCGATGCTGTGCCGCTGTTGGCTGCTGTCTTAATAACCTTGATAGAGTCTTTTCGCCTCTTGTTTCTTTTCCTTGGTTGGGGCTCAGCATTAAGGGATGTGTGCTGAAGAGCATTGCATGACCTCACATTGGGTAATTCGTGGCATGAGAAGGGTAGCATCATATGGGGCATGGCATGGCTGGGAGCGGATTGGTTTTTGGGACATGGCAGCGGTGCATCAGTCTGTAATACGTAGCAAGCAGTTTTGCAGGAAAGGGAAGGCTTTGTCTGCGTTGATGTTGACTGCTCGTGATGCCTTGAAGCAATGGTGAGTGAGGGGTGATCTCCGACGGTCCCACCCAGCAACGTCCTGCCAAGTCATGCTTATCACTGACACCGAGCATGAATATTGTCATTGGCCAGCGTCACTGACCTGGGGATCCAACGAACTCCCAATGGCATGTCCCATTCCAAAATCCGAGGCAGTCTCCCATTGCAGTCGTGAAAATCGTCATGTGCGCGCCCAGATGTACCAGTGCAGTATTGCGTGAGATTTGTTGTCTGATTCGCGCGACGCCAAGGGTCCGGGTTCCACTGCAGAAGTTCAAATTAGGAAACAATGCAACGACGTTGCACCTGCTGGAGCCTCACTTCCTCAATCTGTGGGTGCCTTGCCTACCTTGCCTACCTGACCTAGGTACGCAAGCAGGTCATCCCGGTATTAGACCGACCCTACCCACTACCGTCCCGGCACACCAACACGATTTCGGCATGTGGTAATAATGGTAGCAATACCTACGCCAGCTAACGTAGCAGCGTAGAAATCGTACACTAGAATCGCAGAATCCCGTTGGACAGTCCAGACCAGTCCTCTTGCCCCATGCAAATTTTCCTTTGTGCAGTGCAGTGCAATGCAATGCAATGCAATGTTGGCCTCCCAATAGAACATAAATAACATGGACACTGACACTGACACCGATACCGATACCAAAAGTCAAATCCGAGTCTCCAAGTCCAATCACGCACGGAATGTTTCCAAGTTTTCCGTCGAGTATTTTATTTTATTTTATTCCGCGGTATGGTAGGGGATTAGAACTATGTAGGCAGTACCGTCCATGATCACACCCGTGACCCCGCCGCCGGGGGAACCAAACTAGGGCGGACCCAGGGGAGCTTACCAGTACAGAAGGTGAAGAACACTAGGTGGGGACACCCAAGAAATTTCCAAGACGCTACATGTAACGGATTGGGTACGACTATACAGGGGAACGACAGCGGTTGAGCGGGTGCCCCCCTGGCGATTATTCCCATAACAGGTAAGTGCTAAGAAGTTTTCCAAGACAATTTTTGTCTTGGCTTCCTAGTGATACCCCATTCTCATTTCGTAGCTTTTTTCTTCTTCGGTCCATTGTTACTGCGTAGTCTAGTGCGTAGTGTAAACTGGAACTGAATCCTCCAGGGTATGAGCGTTGGTCTCGGACTGCTTCCGGGAAGGGAAGGAGACAACTAATGGGATTCTCGTCTTGCGATATCGTGTTCGAGTCTGGGGAAATCAGTGGCAACGTATCGATCATGGCAGGAAGATAAATACCAGGAGAGACAACGATGAGATTTAACTCTTTTTTTTTATCACTGTCTCTCCAGCCATTCATTCGGTCGACAAGTCAACATCATCAATCACCATGAAGGTCACTCTCGTTACACTCGCTACCCTTGGCGCGGCTTCGGCTGCTGCCGGCTCCTCGGGGGCCAGCAAAATGGAGCAGGGCATGGAGATCAAGACCAAGCAATGGGCTGATGCGAGAGCCCGCGGTCTGTTTGGCGGATCGCTGCTGTACCCCAAGATCAAGGCGCAAACGGCCTGTGTCAAGGGCAAGGCGGGCGAGTACCAGTGCAACAAGGTCAACTTGCACGGCTTCCTCAGCCACGAGGATCTCGGCTCGGCCACCAAGGCCGGTAATGACGTGTGGGGTTGGACCTCCAAGACGGGACGCGAGTTCGGTATTGTCGGCGAGACGGACGGCGTCGGCTTCGTCGAGATCAACAAGGACGGCTCCCTCGACTACCTTGGCCGCCTCGACACGCAAACCACGGCCACCAGCTGGCGCGACATCAAGGTCATTGGCCACCACGCCTACATTGGTGCCGAGTCCCCAGACCACGGCCTCCAGATTTTCGACCTCGAGAAGCTTCTTGATGTCAAGCCGTGGTGGAACCCCTGGTTCTGGAAGCCCAAGGTCTTCTCCAAGGAGAAGGACCTGACCGCCCTGTTCACTGGCTTCGGCGCCTCCCACAACATTGTCGCCCACGAGGCTACCAAGATGATCTACGCCGTCGGCGGTCGCTCCGGCGCCAACGCCCGCAACACCACCTGCGCCGGAGGTCTCTTCATGGTTGACGTGTCCAACCCGGCCAAGCCCGTGTCCCCGGGATGCATCCCCCAGGACGGCTACGTGCATGATGCCCAGTGCGTCATCTACAAGGGTCCCACCAAGAAATACCGCGGCCGTGAGGTCTGCTTCGGGTACAACGAGGACA
>Ga0247765_1000362_pt1 | contig 36436 bp, 29 predicted proteins | sample UWRJL106311C6_FD_179949 | JGI IMG/M metagenome (GOLD analysis project Ga0247765, IMG submission 179949) | Plant litter microbial communities from Arlington Agricultural Research Station in Wisconsin, United States - UWRJ-L106-311C-6 | ecosystem: Environmental > Terrestrial > Plant litter >...
CACACAACGTCGCTGCCTTGTTTTTTTTTTTTTCAACACAAGACACAGCACCCTAATAATCTACCTGCCTTATTTGGGAACCTAGTGGGCGCGGTGGCAGGCGGCGGACTGGCATCCCCGGCCCCTGACGCTCGGTAAACATGACGGCCGGTCCCATCGTCTCGGTAGCTGCAGGACAGCCAAAAAAATGCGAATCAGCGCCTCCTCCTCCTCCTCCTTCTCTTCCCCTTTGTCTAGGTAGGTAGTTACCTCTCCTTTTTTTTTTCTCCTTACCTGACCCACGATGATATAACCCTGCTATAAGTCCCAAGCTGGCGGCTTGCTTCTTTGCACATCTACTCCTGTGCTACTACACAAAGGTGTGCAAATTGCAGCTACAGCCAGACAACCTACCAGCTTCCTTCCGTCAAGAGGTCTGTCTCTCTTGTCCTGCCTTGTTATTTTTTTTTTATACAAAAAAAGCCAAATCAACTTTTTCTACCTACCACACATCACAACTCATATATCATATCTACCTTATATACGACAGATCCTATCCTAAACATTGGCAAGGGTGATCCAGTCACTGCCCAGGCATCCTTGAAGTACATCATATCAAAAGCCTTGAGAACCGCAAAAGCTCGTTCGTCGTCCAAACAAATTTTCGATCCAACAAACCCCTAGCCAGCCAGCACGCCAAGAAAGTTGATAACCAAGAAGAAAAAAAATCAACATGGCACCCCTTGAATGGATCGACATCAAACCCGCGGTTCTATCCGGCGATCCCATCCACCACCGGGACGACGGCAAAAAGACGGGTTTCGCCTCCATGACCATGGGCTTTCAAGTTCCGCTCGATCACCGAAAACCCCTTGTCAAGACCGACATTCTCACTCTGCACGCTACGCTCGTGTATGCTGAAGATTCCATCAGCGTTACTTCCCATGCCAAAGATAATCGTGGCTCCCACCATCTAACTGCTCAGCTGGACGACTGGTTCAGCGAGTGGGTGCATACCCACTGGAGGCGGATTCTCCGAAGGCGGCCGTTCCTGGTCTACCTGTGCGGCGGTCCCGGGGATGGAAATGACCATCGACGCATCCCCGAGTTGAACCGGTTTGCTCTAGAACTCGGCTACCAGATCCTCTATGTCGATTACCGCGGCACGGGCCGAAGTCGCCCGTTTGTTGACGGTGCACATCTCGCGGGGGTGGCGCCATCCACGGCCGATCGGGCCGCCTATCTCTCGCTGTTTCGACAGGACAATATCGTCCGGGATTTTGAAGCCATTCGGCTCTGCTTGACAGAACTCGTGGCCGGTGACAACGGCGGCAATGACCCGCCACCGTCGTCGTTGAAAAAAGTCAAGTGGACGTTACTTGGCCAGTCATTTGGCGGGTGGGTCGCTCTGACGTATCTGTCTTTTCTACCAACGTCCCTGGCCGCCGTGTATTTGACGGCGGGACTGGCGCCGGTAGGGAAATCCCCGCGGGATGTCTACGCGCGTCTGTACCGGCGCGTGGCGGAGCGGAACGAAGCGTATTACGCTGCCTATCCCGAAGACCAGGACGGGATTCGGACCATTGCCTCGCACTTGCGGGCGCACCCCACACGCTACACGTTCCGTGCCGATGGGTACAAGGCGGCCCGGCAGCGGCTGACGGCGCAGACCTTCATGACGCTGGGGCGCAGCTTTGGGAGTGCGAGCGAGAACGCCACGTTCCAGCGGCTGCATAGGTTGGTGGAGCGCATGGTGGGGGACATTGGGGGCGGTGGTAGTGGTGATGGTGAGCTGAGTGAGGAGACGGTCGACGAGTATGCGGCCATGCAAGGAAGCAGTAGCAGCAGGGGGCGGAAAAACTCCAAGAGCGGCGGCGGAGGAGGAGGAGGAGTGGGAAAAAAAGGGGGGTCCGGTTTCCGGCTGCATGAGAGGCCGCTGTATGGGGTACTGCATGAGGCGATATACTGTCACTCGCCCACAGTGGCGTCGGGTTGGGCAGCGCAAACCGTTGGTCGGACGTATGGCAACGGCGAGTTTGCTTGGTTGGGTGATGGTGATGATAATGATGATAACGACAATGGACACGACGTGCAGCAGCAGCAGAAGCAGCAGCAGGTGCGGGATGGGACTAGGAGTAGCAGCAGCAGACTGTTCTTTTCCGGCGAGATGATCTTCCCCTTCATGCTCGCCTCTGCGGGGGCCCCACTGAGAGCTTTCGCCGAAGCGGCAAACGCACTCGCGGCCAAGACGGATTGGCCGCGACTCTACGATGAGGAGCAATTGGCCAGAAACAAGGTCCCTGTGCGCGCCGTCGCATACCCCCACGACATGTATGTCGACTTTGATTTGTCCATCGAGACGGGAGCCAAGATACGCAACTGCGTGGTGCTCGAGGGGAAGAAGGAGTGGGAGCATGGGGCGATAAAGGACGGCGACAAGTCGGCTGAGGTGCTTCGGATGCTGTTTGGCTCCGAGACGGTCGGATCATGATTCTAGATCGAGCTTGCCTCGAATTGGAGCTCATGCTTTGACGTTACTCAGCTCCTGTTCGCTTCCGTTGACTGGTTGGTGATGCGCCCCTCCGTTATGCACGCGCACACCCAATTTGGTCCCATTCGGCACGTCAAACCGCCGCGAGTCGTGAAAAATCGTCGGATGCTGGATTTTCTTGAATCATTGGCTGGGAGCAGAGTAGCGGACGGCAGACGAATACCTAAATCCCTAGAACTGTTGGTGTGGGACTCGAGGAATGTCGCGAGGGCGAAAACATCCGCAACGTATTTCAAGCAAATAAAGAATTTAACCTTTGACCTTTACATTTGGGGCCCTAAAATTTCATTTCAAGACCTTTTCTATCAAAATTTTCAATGGTTAGGAATATGCACATGTTGAGCTGTGGGAGGTGTGAAAGTTCCATGCGAACAAGAGGGCTTTGCTCTTTCTCGGCGGGTCCTTGCAGCTGCAAAAGTTGCTCGGACGACTCGGGCGAACGCCAGTTTCCGGGGAAAGCCCCACTTGAGCAAAACTTCAACGGCAGGAGCAATCCCGATGCAAGCCGTTTGCCTCCTTCAAACCAACAGCATTTGTCGCAATCTTGATGCATCCTGCATCTTCACACCATTGATACCGCCAATCATCCTTACAATTATCAGGTAGGACGTTGCTCCCCACCCTTCGCTCGCTCAATTCGCATCTATGGCCTCGTCATTTCAACCGTCTCGGGAACGTTGAGGACTGACGTCATGGGCAGCGCACAACGGTCGACGCGGTCACATCACGACGCCACAAACGCCTGCAGAAAGGAAGGTGGTGTGCGCACTGGTCGGCAGCATGGAAGGGCTCCCTCATCCCACCGTCGACGTGTCCAATAGCGACTCGCAGGAGCGCAGAGAAGCCGAGGTGGTGTCCAATATCCTCCCCGCTGGTTACACCGCCGAATTCGATGGCGGGGCTGCTCCCCAGGGCCAAGCCGGCCCCTCTTCGTCGTCGGCAAGCCAGACACCGTCAATAGAGGAGTCTTCATTGAAGCTACAAGGAGGAGACATTCACCGCGACCTTTTCAAGATAACTGCCGGGGCCCGGACTCGGTTACACAGGCGAGCAGCCACCTTCAACAACCCCCCTCCCGAGCTTGAGGAGGGCGCCGCCCCCAACCTGACAGTCGGTGCCCAACTCGCTCCGGGGGGTTTCCGACGCGCCTTTCTCCATCAAAAACGTGGTAACGATTTTCTGGCTGCCAGGATGCCCATAACGCGAGACTTTGCCGAGTACCTCGCTCTTTACAGAGAGTTTGCAGGCGAGGACCTTGCCAACTCCGACGAAGAGGCCGTTTCTGACGGAGAGGAGGAGGATGAGGGAGAAGGACCCCCAGAACCCGATGAGAGGACGGCTCTCCTGGAACGCCGAGCAAGCGCAAGGGGAGCTGGGGTGGCTCGGTCGGCCGATGCCGGAACTGCCAAGACGTTCTTTACCTTGTTGAAAGCCTTTGTTGGCACGGGCATCATGTTTCTCCCCAACGCCTTCAACAACGGCGGCCTTCTCTTCTCTTCGGTTGCCATGGTGGTTGTCTCTACCGTCACCATGGTGGCTTTCCATCTTCTGCTGGAATGCAAGAACAAATACGGGGGTGGGTTTGGAGAGTTGGGCAAGACGATTGCTGGCGAAGGCATGCGGGGGATCATTCTCGGGTCCATCGCGCTGTCGCAGCTGGGCTTTGTCTGCGCTGGGATCGTCTTTGTCGCCGAAAATATGCTGACCTTTCTCAACGCCGTTACCGGGGGTCACAGCCCCTTGTCGATTGGTGGTCTCATCACCATGTCGATTTTGCTGCTGATTCCGCTGTCGTGGATCCGAAATATATCCAAGCTGGGTGTAGCGGCCATGTTGGCTGATGCATGCATCCTCTTTGGTGTAACCTATATCTACCAGTACGACTTCACTGCCCTCGCAGCCAATGGCATGCACAAGACAGTGGCCATGTTCAACCCGGAAAAGTATACGTTGATGATTGGAGCTTCCATCTTCACGTTTGAAGGTATCGGTCTCATTCTCCCGATCCAGTCATCCATGGCCAAACCGGAGAGGTTCGAGCGGCTACTCGGCGTTGTCATGGTGATCATCACGGTCCTTTTTACCTCGGTGGGCGCTCTATGCTATGCCACTTTCGGTCAGTACACAGAGGTTGAGGTCATCAACAATTTTCCTCAGGGCAGCAAACTCGTCAACGCAGTACAGTTCCTTTACTCTGTCGCCGTCCTCGCCGGAACCCCTGTTCAGCTCTTCCCCGCTCTTCGGATTCTCGAGGGTAGGATATTTGGTCGCCGATCGGGCAAGCGAAGCCTGCGCACGAAATGGATCAAGAACGCTTTCCGAGTATTCATTCTCATCATCTGCGGCCTGATATCGATCCTTGGGGCGGGGAACCTTGATAAATTTGTGGCCTTGATCGGCTCTGTTGCCTGCGTGCCATTGGTGTACGTCTATCCTGCCTACCTCCACTACAAGGGGGTTGCCACAAACCGATGGGTTAAAATTGGAGATGTGGTCATGATGGTTCTTGGTGTTGTATGCATGGTATATACAACGGTGGTCACCGTGGTCAACAGCTTTATGCTGTAGCGTGGATATTGCCGGCGATGGACAACAAGTTTGGGTAGATTTGAGCGTTCTGGTTGGCACGGACTTGCCGGAGGGGGGTAATTAAACAAAGAAGCGATTGACTTTGACACAGCGGAAGCAAGGCCGGCTAGTCTTTGTCAAGATTCTGGGGGCTGGATAAAGCCGAGCTTCAAAGAGAAGCCATCAAACGGTATATGCTAGAATTATGAGACATAGAGCTGTTTTGTACGGTTCTCTGGCGTCGGCGCTACAAAATGCATGGCTGTTCTCTGGTCGGGACTCAAGGAAAGGACGTGAAGGCAGACACTGGAAAGGGTTTGACACGAAGAGCAAATTGCCGCCTCAGAAGCGTGGCATTCTGATAACGATGACCTTCTCCGGGAGCCACTCGTCGCAGCCACAGTTGGGGAGCATTTTTGCAGCGTTGTTCCAAGACACCAGTAAACCTGTTCAACGGAAGCCTCCGCCACAAATTCCGGGTAAGTTTCACGTACTTGACTCGTCGTCATCACCAGGCCCCGACCTCTTTTCACTTGAGCTCCAACGCTTCTGCTGAGAGAAGATAATAAGGGCACCTCGACTTGTTATTTAAGCTGTTGCTAACTTCAGCACAGCCCTGCAGCTTGGACGTCACGGTGGTGGTGGTGATGGCAAAGACAACTTGAGCTTGCGAGACAACCCGCCAGGCACGGCACATTCAGCCCCGGGAAGACTGGACCTCGATAAACCGGAAATTCTCTCTCCGGGGACATTGGCCGAAGAAGAAAAAACATTGAAAGCGGAGCGGAGATTACGGAAATTCCTAGAGGACATTGACAGAGAGCGAGAAGAGTCAAAGGCGAAGGCGCTGGCGCTGGCGCCAACTGCTCATCTGAACCAACATCAACATCAACATATGCCGGCGACGACGAATGTCAATCCTACTCGGTCGTGGGGGGTGGTGAAGAAGCCGGATTTTAGCGTCCCGGAAGATGAAGAAGATGATGATGAATTGGAGAAAAAAGATCCAAAGCTTGAAGAGGCAAGACGGTGGTGGGCGAAGGCCCAAGCTATCCCGCCAGCCCAACTCGAAGCTGGAACAATAAAACATGAAGTAGAACGCGAAGTAAAAGTAGAGGTGCGACCGCCACCGCCGCCATCGGTGGGTGAAGCGAAACGGGCAGTGGAGAAACGAGCCGAAGCGGAACTTAACCAGGCCGATGGCGGGAAGCCGCCTCGCAGTATTTTCGATAGTCTGTTCGAATCCGCCAAGGCTCGAAAAGCGTTCGATTTCACAAAGAAGGAGGAACATCAATCAAAGACGCTTCATGCATCGTCTACTGGTGCGGTGGCCGATAAGAAAAAAAGAAGATACGGTTTCAAGCTACTGTGGCGGATGTCAAAGACGAGGGTGAGCCCGGCAGCAAGAAAGGTTTGTTCGGTCAAGTACGGTATCCCGATCTTAGCGGTTGGTTCAACAAGTCGGACCAAAAAGATGAAGCTACGGATCCATCTGGATTGGGCACGGGCAGTGGTGGAGCTGGCCCGCCTAGATCTACATCTAGCACATATGCATTCGGGCCGAAGAGTGTTCGATTCAGATCGGAATCTGAACCATTTGCATCTAGATCTTCTCGGCAGTACGGACCTTCTGGCCCATTTGTATCTGGCCCGTCCGGTCCATCTGGACCATCTGGACCTGGAGGCCCTAACCCCCCCCCTCCTCCTTCTCCTCCTCCTTCTCCTCCTTCTCCTCCTTCTCCTCCTTCTCCTCCTTCTCCTCCTTCTCCTCCTTCTCCTCCTTCTCCTCCTCCTCCTCCTCCTCCTCCCTTCTCACCTCAACCACCTTCTCTTCCGCCATCCCCTCCCCTTCCACGACAAAAACCCCGGTTCCATCCCCGCCACGGACCTCCCCGTCGCAAGGTGCCGCCTTGTCCATCGTATTTCGCCATAACCTCCGCCTGGGCACCGACCTTTTGGGCCGAAGCCCACGGCCATTTCCCTCGAAATAATATTACTAAGAGTCGTTTGCTAGGTCAACTGCCCATACGACGCGGCGGAGCAAGACCGATCCCTCGTCGCGCAGAATGGATGAACGAGCTTCTTTCTCGGGGGCTTGGAATTCCCAAGGAACGCGTCCCGGAATATTACCTTGATAATATCCGGTGGAATGCAGAACTTTGGAAAGCTCTTCGCGATTTTATCGTGGGGTATTGTCGCGTCATGTTTTCATACGTGGAACACCGCTGGTTAGAAGATACAAATGTTTCGACAAAGATTAATCCGGGTTGGCCTTGTCGAGAACGCGATCACGAGGAGAGACATGTTCAGACCGCAGAGGATGAAGTGGTCGAGCTATGTCTAGGAGCGCTGGTGCGGGGCCAGCAGCGGTTCCCTGCAAAGATTGAGAAACTGGTCGTCATGACGGCACGGAACCGCGCGACCTGGAAAGAGAACAGGGGTTGGGGAGGAGGAGTCATGGTGCACGCGGGTGATATTAGGTACGAGAGTGATTTCGACCCCGTGGAAGTCATGCAGGACATGACGGAGAGTGTGTTTGGTGCGTATGCGTGGAGTGTCATGTTTTATTGCTGTCAATCCCAATCACTAGAAAAACAAAAAGGGGCATGGCCAAAAGTAAACGAGACGGATCCGCGTTATACGCTGGGAAAGAGGCATCTGGTAGAGGTCGTGGGGGATTATGTTTTGGAGCTGTGGCCGAGGGAGCGGCCGTGGTGGCAGCGGAGGGCTCGGTCGGGGTTTTAATGTTTTTTTTATTTTTTTTAACAGAGAGTTAGAATATAACGGGGTTGCATTCTGCATGAAGTGTGTATCAAATGCTAAAAGTGAGGAAGTAGAAGTCCATAACTTAGAGTACTCGTACAGGGGGTTTTGTTGGCTTCATGGTAGGAGCGAGGCTTGGACAACTATCCTGTAAATGGCTAGGTACCTAGGCACCTGGTAGTTAGGGGCTCTCTGCCCAAGCACAACACTGGCTTTCTCGCGCCAAATACGACTAAAAAGGTTTCACCCAAAACAAGTACATCAGCTATCTCGTAGATAAAGAGAAATACAGCGACGTTCATCCAGCAAGAATCGTACAGGCTCGACCACAACCACTTTTCCTCGTGTCTCATCCTTGATCAACACCTTGTTAGTCGGCTTTATATTATCCAAATCAATTTTCCCTGGAAGAACTGTCGGGTTGAACTGTCCGAAGAGTATCTCTTCCGCCTGGGTGGGGTTAAGGCCTTGAATCGAGTCCTTGAGTGATAGAAGCGGTTTTGCATCGCCATGGCAAAGGACATGCATACATACAGGTTCTTGGGGTTGGAGCTTGTAAGCCGCCACGATCAGATTAGGAAATCGTAGACCAGGAGTAGTAGTACTAGACGAACAAATGGATAGCTCCAGATAACCGACGAAGCGCGCAAACTGCTGCGAGGAAACCGTAAAGCCAAAATACGCCGAATCAGCGTGCCGGAATAAATTCTGGGGCCACATGTTCACAAATTGAAACTGACAGCCTGTGTTGACCAAGTCAAACCTAAGTTGAAAGCCGCTTTCGTCGCCGCTGATTTTCGCGAAGGGACCTCCGGCCAAACCCTTGTACGTTTGAGAATAACGTGTGACAATGTAGATTGACTGTGGCTCTAGGCGTTGTCCAATCATGCCGTTCTCGAACCCGCTGATAGACTCTGGATACTCGCGTAAGTAAACATTGGGAGATATCTTCCTAAGGGAAATGTATGCGTGTTGCCCGCCCGTGGTACAGCCCAGGGATAGATAGTGATGTTCCGAGACCCAGAGGCGGGTAATTTGCGAGCCTTGTTCAACGCCGAACAGCGAAAATGTATGCACCCGTAGACCCTTGTTGGTCATGACAGCTTCCTCGCTGTCCTGAGCGGAAAAGAGAGCGGGCGCTAGGGCGCAGTCGCGAGGGCGCCGAAAGTGATAAGGGTGACTAGACAGGATTCCTTCCATCTGGTTGCCCCAACGTATGCTATGGCTCCAGGCAAATAACGAAAAGTCTGTCGATGTTTTAATAATCTCCTCTTGCAGACGAATAAAAGCCCGACCGCCTTCGCCGTAAAGTAGGGGCATGTTGACCTGGAAGATACCCAAAAGGCAGTAGGCGGTATCTTCGGTCCGGGTAGTCCTACGGTACGATGCCCATGACATGCGCTGCCCTAGGGATGTCTCACGGAGATTCTCTTCGCTTCCGTCTTGAAGGATGCAAGAAGTGATCCCAGTAATTCTTGAAAGTTCGCGAATTACGTTTTCGTCTGACTTTGTCCCTCTGGCGACCCAAGACCTGTCGTAGAATGTGATCTTAGCGGGGGCAATCAGCTCTTGAAGTGTCCAGCCTCGCGTAAACCATCGTAGTGGCTTGGTTTCCGGAGCTGTAGGTTCGAGTTCTCCCAGTTTGGTCCAGTCTCCATCCGAGTCAGATTCCCAGTCATTTAGATATGCATAGCAAATCGTAGAACCCTGATACCAATCGTACATGGAGTTGATAGATTCGGAAAGCTCAGCGCTCGAGGACTTATCGATGCAACAAGTGTCAACCCAGGCGTGTTGCAGGCCATCTTTTTCTCTGGCCAGATGGCAGGTCTTTTGAATCTTGGCGAATCCGGGTTTGAGCTTCGCGCTATCTAGGTCTTGGAACTCTTGGAAAGTGACCTCTCCATCGCCCCAGGTGTGCGAAAGGATAGCGTAGCCAGATGCTGCTTCAGGGCCGATAAAGTACTCGAGTTTGAGTGTCGTGGTGTTGATGAGCCACATTGCGAGTGTGGTTGTTAAAGGTGTAGATTGTCGCGGCAGGAGATGGATTGTGAGATTTTGAGAGGAAGCTTAACTGGGAAGGGGTTGCGGCCTGATGCGGGATTTTGACGACGCCGAGTCTGGCTTGTGATTTGCTGCCATACATGCAGGCCATCGATGCTGCCTGATTCGTAGTGCGGGTGGCTTGGTGTCGCTCCATTGGGCTATCAGGGGGGAAAGATGTGATGGTGAAGGTCTGGCGCAGGAACTGTAGGTGCCTGTCTAGTGCCCTAGATACTTACCAAGGTGTTTTAATTGCATCATGATTTTTCCACTGTCCCTTCCACAACCGCGGCAGGTTGGAAAAACGACTGCATACCTGTCACGGCAGCCAAAAAAAACCCGAGACAGGGGCTACGTATCAATATGACTATATTCGTGGAAATTGGAATCAAAGGGGAACGAAGAACAAGAACAAGAAGAAGAAGAAGAAGAAGAAGAAGAAGAAGAAGAAGAATCGTAGTGGGGCCACCAAGGCGGGGTCAGGTGGCAGAATTCCCTGAGCGGGGCGAAGACCTGCACACTCCATGTCAATCCTTTGACTTTCAGCACCCTTCCCGCCCATGGTGCTGCAGATTACCTACAACCCACCACCACCAACAACTTGTGACTGTGGAACTCTACGTCAACATGAACCCTTTCGCCGACGAGTATGGCAGAGAACATGAAGTTCTGTGGAATTCTCCCTTACCGTTTTCTGGCCCGGGATTTCTTCCAAGACGATTGCATACCTAACTAGGGTCACTGAATATCCCATGAAAATGGGCAGGCAGCATTTCCGTCGACATACCACACCTCCCGATAGGTAGCCTGGGCGGTGGCCAAGGTACTTGAATCATTGTGGAGCGGACTGAAGGTTGACAGGTGCTGCCAGACACTCTCGACAGAACTTGCCGTTTGACTTCAATTGCGGGGGGTAACTGGTGACGGGAGCAAGCAGCATGTCTCAACCGAACTCATTGATGCACGCGCAGTATAGAGCTCCGGCTTCCACTGTGGTATTGGGCAGCTGTGGGTGGCCCTGTCTAGGGATATTGCTATTGGATCCAGGACGATCGAACAGTACGAGAGCGACACCCAACCAGTAAACCGGAATGCGTCTGTCAACCTCCTACCAATGACGGAAATCGAGGTCAAATTTTGCGGTGAGATTTCAACCGGCTGACTGACTGACTGGTACCTGTTACCAACCTTTGGGGGCTAGAAAGTTAGGTGGGCAAATAGGTGAAGGCTGTGAAACCCTCCATTTGCTCAGAGGATCAACCTGCATGTGGCTGTGTTCTTCTCATCTTCTTTTTTTCTTCTTTTTTTTTTCCTCTTCGCAACACCGCCATCTTTCTTCATGCTTGCTCGACTTTCCTCTGTGGGTCAAATCGGTTGTTCGGTTCATCAAAATGGCTACCTGCTTGTGCAGCCAGTTTTGCACATCCCTGGCGGTGGTGGCACTGGGCCAACGCTCTACATTCAGAGATGAAATGAGAATCAGCGACTCCATCATCGATTGGGCACACATTCGCAACGCTGCCGCCTCTGGCTGCACGACCTGCGCCCTTCTTCAACAGGCGGTTCTATGCTTCTCTTCTCAGCTCCAATGGGTCGTCGCCGACCCGACCTGCCAGCTTAAACCCTCCGTCATATCTTGCAAAGGAGTCTGCCGCTCTTTCATCGGAATTCAATCCCGGCGATTCGGTTCAACACGAACGAGGATTGAGTTTTTTCTACCACCGTATGGCTTGGTGTGTCCCTGGCCGTTGGGACCGTCACCGAGGGATATAAGAAGCCATAGTTACGGAAGGAAGCTCGAGCAGATCAACTCATGGATCCAAACCTGTCATAACGACCACCTCTCGTGTAGGCCATCTGAATACGGACATCACAGCGAGGACTCAACTCCCCTGCCCAAACGAGTGCTGTGTCTTGAGAGCCGACTTCTAACCAAGAAGCGAGTCCGTCTTTACGAACCCCAGAGCGAGGAGGTGGGCCGTTACATCTGTCTCAGTCACCGATGGGGCTCATCGCAGCCACTGAGAACGACCTCTCAGAATCTGCAAAGCCATAAGAAGAAGGGAATTTCCTGGGGCGAAGTCCCCAAAACCTTCCAGGGCGCCATTATCCTCGCGCTCCAGCTCGGCATACGATATGTCTGGATTGACAGCCTTTGCATTGTCCAAGACGATCCTACCGACTGGAATGAGCAGTCTGCACTCATGTGTGACATATACCAGAACGCCTGGCTCACCATTGCGGCCTCCAATGGTCTGGGGTGTCACGACGAGCTCATACCGTCCTATCAGCATATTGTCGAGGTACCAGATGACGACGGGTTTCTCCAGCATGTTTGTGTCGGACTCGAACATGATCATCTTTTCGCAAATACATCCGATGATAACTCTCTCCTGTCGCGTGGCTGGGTCATGCAAGAGCGCTGCCTGTCAAGGAGAGTACTGTACTGTCACCACGACGAGCTTATCTGGGAATGCACTCAGTCAGCGGCGTGTGAATGTCCGGAGGGAAACGCCGTGGTCTTTGACGGACTCAAATCGAGATCGAACCGACTTCCCAAAAAGGCCACCGCTGTGCAACTCCAGAGATCCTGGCATCGAACCGTCACGCATTATTCGGGCCTCAATCTTAGCAGGGTAGAGGACCGTCAGGTCGCCATCTTGGGTCTGGCGGGGGAAATGAAGCCGTTTCGAAAGGGTCGATATCTGGCGGGATTATGGGAGGATAATCTGCTTTTGGACCTTGCTTGGTATCTCGACTACCCGGAGTCCATGTCTTTGTCTGGGTCGGAAAAAATCCGAGCGCCTTCCTGGTTATGGACGTCGACCATGAGCCGCTGCCACTTTGCGTCGTGGGGAAAGTGGCGCAATGTCTCTGGTTTTGTTACCTCAACGCAGAAAATCGACATGCCTCCTGACGCTAGGGTCCCTCAGCATCATATAAACCGAAGCCCCGCTAACATGAACGTCAGCTCAACCAATACGAATACTCGGTCAGCGGCGAAACAAATAACCCCCCCCGTGCGGCGGACGACTTTGGCCGCTTGAGGTTCAAAGCCGTGCTAGCTATGGGGAAACTGTGTTGTCGCAACGGCAACACCTCAAGCCATGATTGGTTGTTTGTGAGGACCGATGGCCGAGTTCCGCCCGAATACGACTTTAAGTTCTATCCCGACCGCGTCGTCCCCGACAGTATTGATGTGGCGCTTATCAATCTCGGGGAACATCCGACGGCTTCTTATGCGTTGGCGCTAGCGCTGGTTGAGCATGGTGAAGAATGTGATTTGTATAAGAGGGTTGGTTTGGTAGAGATTCCATTAAATGGGCGGCTGCCGATGCATTTGAACCGCGCGGCGGACACGGTGGTTGAAGTGATATGAGGGTGGACCTGTTTTGGCACTTCAAGTTGCAGCTTCGCTTGCCCCCTGGAGGATTGTGGAGGGCTCAAGTGATATGTTTTGGTATGAGGGATAGGTGTTGGTAATTTACCCCAGGGAATCTTTTTTAATACCGCTTTAGAACCTAGGTAGTTTCGACGATTCGAAAAACTCCTGCTATTCCAAATTAACAGCCCTTCGGTTTGGACTGCTCTCTTCACATCAGTCACCATTTATTAGGGAGTTCTTTCACGCAAGGTTACTGCCCCATGCTCATTGGTCAACCGAATCCCATATCGCCACCAAACTCTTTTGGAACCGGCCGTAGCAATTACCCCGCAAATCCTTTCACCAAACTTCATCTCAACTTCCCCAGATTCTGTTTGGTCTCAACTGAGCGAAAATACTGGCATAAAAAATGGCGTCACCCGTCTGGCGCTACCTCGGCTTGTCTGTCGCCGGCGGCTATACTATTCTCGGCATCTACGAGATCCTCTTCCCTCATCAAGCCGCCGCTGAATTTTTCGCTCTCCCCGATCCACGTCCACCACCCCCACCAAGAAAACGAGACAATGATGATGATAATGATAAAGCTGAGGTATCACAAGCCGTGTCGATCCTCACTCCCCTTCTCGGAGTCCGGGATTTGAGCCTGGCCGCGGCGATGTTTGCATTTGCGGCAAAGGGACAGTGGCGCGAGGTTGGGACGGTGATTATGGCGGGGACGATCCTCTGCGCGGCAGACACGACCGTGGTTTGGCAAAGGATGGGGGTTCGGTCGTATGTATTCCTTATTTTATATGCTCTCATGTTTAGTGATCTGTTACTAATAAGATATGGGGCATAGGGGCGCATCTTTTGCCATTGGAGCGGCAGGGTGGACTATGATTGGGGCTGCCCTGTATCGGGGATAGTCATGGTCATGAGGATTTCTCAACTTGTGTTATACTGGGTTATGACGTAGAGCTCAATAATTCCAAAGCCCTGTGTATTGCTCATCGCATATAGCTCAATAATTCCAAACACTTGCGTACTGTTCATCATATATAAAGCTCGAACTCTAGGTTGTGTCCGTCTCGACCGGCCCGTATGTCGCCGCCCAGGCATCATAGGTCGGGGACTGCATCAACTGCTGCAAGTGGCGTTTTCGAACCCCCACGTTGCCGCCATCAAAGATGGGCAGGGCCAGAGCATGGTTGAGCAGGTCGGCAAACGGCCGGTTGAGGTCATATGCGGTTCTATCACCGTTAGCCCAACCCAGGTCAACAAGACAGAAAGACAGAAAAAGAAAGACAAAAAGAGAGAGAGAGAGAGAGAGAAAGAGAGAGAGGACTTACACCCCCACCGCGTTTATGGCATCCAAACACGCCTTGACCGCCGCCTCACTACAAAACACCTTTGCCGCCAACGCCAACTCCCTCCGCGCGTTATAATCACCCGGTCCATTTTCCAACGCATGCGCCGCCTTCCACGTCAATGCTCTCGCTGCCTCGGTTTGTATCTTGATGCCCGAAAGCAGATCCGCCACGGCCTGCCTCTCCAACAACGGCACTGCCCCTCCGCGATCATCACCTTTTGCAAATCCCAACGCTGCGTCAAAGGCCGCGCGCATTAACCCTACACCCATAGCACCGACCAGGACGGCACTCGCATCAAATGCCGCAAACGCAACCTGTGCGCCCTTTCCGGGAGGGCAAAGCACATTTTTCGCGGGAACACGCACGTTGCTATACCGAATGTGCGGACCGCTAACGGAGGTGTGTCCGGGCGTGTTGATGTGGCGGACCACGCTAAAGGCGCCGGGGGGGTTCCGATCGAGATCCTCTCTGGTAATGAGAATAATCATGACTTTTTCCTCTGGGTTTTTTTCTTCTTCGTCCTTTTCGTTGTTGTTATTGTCAGAAATATCCCGACACACCACACAAGCCAAGTCACAGCCCTTTTCATCCCACCCCGCGGAATTACACGCCCAGATTTTCTCGCCGTTTACAATCCATTCTCCGGTTTGCGCGTCTTGTCGCGCCGTGGTTTGGAACCCTCTGCCGCCGCGCTCAAGGACGTTGGCGACACCGCCGGGTTCGCTAAACACTAAGCTCGCCAGCGGTGCATGTCTTTCTTTTTTTTCTTCTTCCCCTCCTTCCTGTACTCCTTCTTGAACCGGGTTTAGAAAAGGAGCAAGGAACTCCCCATGTTTTTCGCGACTGCCCGCAAGATTCAGCGGAGACAGCCCCAACCCTGTGGCGAAAATCGTCAATGCCGCCGACGGTTCTACCGCATAGCATTCTTCGACGAGAATCGTTGACGAGATCAGCGACGATGAGGGAGCAGCACCTCCGAGATGCGGAGAGACCTGGCTTTTTAAAACACCAAGTGACGCTGCCGAGGCATAATATTCACGCGTAGCGAGGAATCGCTCAAATTGAGATCCGGAAGAATGGTTGAGATAAGCGGTCCGCGCGGGGAGGAGAATGGTTTGAGCGAGATGGCGCGCAAAGGTCCTTGTGGCTTCGTCAGAGGCGGAAAGATGGAAATCGATGGGCATTTTTTTTTTTTAAGATGATTTTATCAACTTTGACTTTGAGTTTACTCTGGGGAAGAGATTTGGTCTGATTTGCTTTGTTGTTGAGTTTGAAAAAGTGTTGGATCAAGAGAAATACCTAGGGTAGACTACCAGTTTAAAAGAAAGGAGGGGTTTTATATCTACCGAGCTAAGGTGCCTACCTAAAGGTGTTTGTACGACCGTTACAACGCCGTGTCCAGTAGTCAGTCAGCGGCAAGCCACTAGAACCAGTAGGATCCGGTCTAGCAACTTCCTTCCAAGTTGCGAGGTAGCATTGCATTTGTAACCGACATGTTGCCCCTGGAGAGCTACACTAGCCGATTGCCACTGGCCAATGCAGCAAGGGACACACGAAAAATGTGTGGATATAGTGGGTGATAGTACAGAAGTGAGTTATGGGACGGAGGTGGGGATCTGCACTGCGGGCGCGTATTCTACCTGCCTTGTGGAGTGTGCCGAGTAAGCTACTGTAGGTACTTATTGATGGCAGACGACTGGAAGTTCAGAGAGATTCCTAACGTCCTAGGTGCTAGTTCCATGTATCCGCCTTTCTCTTTCGACAACACCACCAGTCGGCAATCCCCCAGAATGCGTCATTGCGTCCACACCTACCTAACTATGTGAGAAACGTCAAAAGTGAGGAAGGATTACAGAGTCCATGACTCAGTAGGTACCCAGGTACCTAGTACTCCTACAGGGGGTCTATCTGGTCACTATTTGATAGTGTATATATATACCTACCTCAGGGCTCTGCCCATCAACCTCAGTGCTTCTTCACGCCTTCAAGTAGGTAGGTAGGTAGTCAATCAAGGCCTATGCTCTTCTTCCACTTGAAAGGGAGTCCCTGGTTTTGCTTGAGACATGCAGCGAGGAGGATGTATAATTGCCTCTGCTGTGCGAGACTGCCATGGCCTTGCTTAGGTGTTGGCAGTGGGGCAGTAGAGGCGGGGGCGGGGGTGGAGACGAGAGCTGTGATCTATATGTGACATGTGAAGCATTCAGTAGTAGATCTCCGGTTAGGGATGGTCTTCTAGGTTAATTCTGTTTTCTGTGATTCGTTGCATCATGTCCACGAGTATTCCCCTACTTGAAAACGGAACAAGTCAACAACCTCCGCGCATGTACCGCCGACAGAAAACTAGCCCTGGCGTACCAAGCAAATGCTCTGCGATTTTTGCATAAACAATCTACGCTGCATTCGCTATCCTGTAACCTAGAGTTAGTCCTAGAGTTAACACCACTAGAACCTCATCCAGCAAACCCAAATACTTCCACCACCCGCTTGTCCCAGTTCTCTTCCGTGACCAGGGCCCGCAACACCTGCGTCATAGTCTCACAATGCCGCTCAATCTCCCCAAAGCTCAGCTGAGCCGTATCCCAGGTAGCCATAAACGACAAGTTGACAGCATCAAGCATGAAGGCGTTCCAAAACAAACCACTGTCCACTTGTTAGTAAACCGAAATTAACGCCGACATAAACAAGCCTACCAATCTGGCCAGTCCCATCGGCCCGCCATCTCCAATTTCTCCACCTCATCGTGATGAAGCCCTTTCCCCAAGGCCAGGGAGACATCCCAGACAAAACATTGCCTCATACTGGCATCTTGGACTACAGCAGCCTCCTCTCCAAGCCCTTTGTATATATTGAATAGCGGAGCTTGGACATGTTTGTCTACCTCCTCTTCCTCACTCTTCATCCGGCTCAAAAAGTCCCGGACAGTCTCCCCTTGACGAACAACCTCGATAAACTCAACCGCCCACTCCGCCGTCGGCCCATCGAGCCCCATAGCAGGTGGAAGTAGATCGACCAGCCAGCCCGACACAAATGGCCAACGCCTCGCGGCATATAGACTACTGAAGATGGCAAACCGTTCGCCCGTCTGCATGACATTGAACAACGCCACAGCAGCTTTCATCACCAGCGCCGGAGCCACACCCAGCATTGCCTTTAACTGGTCAAGCCCATGCAGCCCCACCACGCGCTGGTAGTTCCGATACAGCCCACTGCCCGCTAGGTTCGCCGCCCACCCCCCCTCCGCAGCCCACACCTGCTCACGTACCACGGTCCGTTCTTCCGCAAAAGACCCCTCACTGTCTTCGTTGCCCACCATCCAGCCCGGCGCGCGCTGTGGTGGCCATAGCGCACCTTTGAACCGGGAGATCCCTCGCAGTCGCTGCACCTGGAAGGCAACGGACTCCTGTGCGGACAAGCTATCCTGCAGCTGGTGCCAAACGTCGGAGTAGAGTGTAAAGCACGTCAGGGGCGGCACGGCTGTGTCGGGGTTGCGGATCAGGCGCTGGAGATCGAGGTGCCAGGACAGGATGGAGAGGGCGTCGAGAATGGAGTGGTTGTAGGTGGCGAGAAGGTAAGTGGGCGAGTTTTCTTGGACTGTGGTCAGGATGGTGAAACGTGCCATTAGTGGAGATGTGTGTGAGGTGGCAGAGCCGTCTTTGGCAAGGGTGAATGCCTCTGTCTCATCAGCGATGGGCTGGGTGGTGATCATGGCCTTGAAGACTGAAGGGAGCGGGCGCATGACGACGTGGAGTGGCGAGAGATCCGGGAAGCGAGCGAGAATGGTGCGGAAAATAGGTCGGTTGGGCAGAGCTGCCTCGATGCCTCGGCGGATTTGGTCAGGCGAAATGTCATGAATGCGGAAAAGAATGCGGATGTGGTAGGTTTGCGGTCGGTTGCCAGCGGCAAGGAAATGGAAGCCATCCCTGATGAGTAGGGTGTACTCGATTGACTCCGAAGAAAAGCCCGCAGCATTGGCAGCCCAGATAGCAGCCTGGGGTAGGTTTTGTTGTTGGGTGGCAAGGCTGTGTTGGCTGTGGTTGTTGCCGTCACCTTGCCCGGTGCCGTTACTCATCTGCGTAGGTCGAGTTGGGGATCGTCCCTCGACCAGGGCGGCTTGTTTCTCCAAGGTATCGTGACGAATGACGTCTTGGATAAAGATGCGCTGGCCGAATGTGGTCTGCACGCGGTCGCAGAATCGGAGGAGCGTGATGCTGTCGGCAAAATTCTTGACGCTGTCGTGAAGCCTCGGCTTTTCGCCGATGAGTGACTCCCAGATTTCAGCGAGCCTCTCGGTGACAGATGCAGTGGCGAATGCATTAGCTGCCTCGGAGTCACCTGCTTCGCTTTGGCTATTCTGGATGGTTGAGGAAGGCGCGTCCGACCGATCCGGAACAGGAGTCTGAAGATTCTCCACAGAGTCCACCTTCTCTTGCGGTGCTCTCTCATCTTCCCCGGAATGGAAAGCATCAGCAACCCTCGCATTCCCAGATGCATTATGCTGGTCTGGTGAAGTCACGGTTCGAGCGGGTTCGGGGTCGACGGCCACACCCTTGGGGGTTTGGTCCTCGTCAACGGCCCCAGGATCCGCGCTCTGATCGCCTGCCTCGCTCTTGCCATTGTCCGCCGGAGTATGTATCCCCGCAACGCCAGACAATTTAGCGAACTCATTCTCCCCGAATGACTGAACTGTCTGGGGCCCGTGGTCACTCTTCGGAGGCGCTCTGACTTTGAGTACAGCTTGTCGCAGCACTTCTTTCTTGACCTTCCCCAGCGACGTGATGGGAAATACATCAAGACCAAGCTCGCTGAGGGTATACACGCTGTCCAGCACATACATGGGCCCCAATTTGCGACATTTTGCCATTACTTCCTTTTTCTCCACACCTTCGGGAAGTTTCACAACACCTACCGGAAGTTGACCAGCGAGATCATCAGGCACACCAACCACCTGCGCGATGACGCCCGGAATCTCTCCAATCACCATTTCCAGCTTAGTTGGGGAAATGTTTTCCCCGCCACGAATGATGACATCCTTGTATCTACCAATGATGTAGACGATACCATCACTGTCCATCCGCGCTTGGTCGCCCGTCATCAACCACGATCCCGCCTTGTCGGTGTAAAAGCTGTGCGCATCGACGCCGTTGAGATAGCCTGTTATCACAGCCGGACCACCAATGTGCAGCTCGCCAACTTCGCCTCGGGACAGCGGTTCACGGCTCCCCGGTGCACAGACACGAAGGTTCACTCCTGGAAGCACTCGCCCGACACCAGGGTGGTAGCCCTTATTTTCTCTGAGAGTGGCATCTGGTCGGTTCCAGCTAATGACTGGTGCCCCTTCGCTCAGCCCGTAGCCTTGCACGACATGGTCGGCACCTAGACCATCTTGACAGAGGCGGATATCTTCCGGGGTAACAATGGTGCCGCCGATAGTCACAAGCTTGAGGTTGAGCTTATCCTTTCCAGGGAAGAGCGGATTGCCAATAAGGGCTTTGACAAGGGTAGGCACCGCGGACATGACGGTGCCCCGTTCGTCAACAAGTGCCCGCAGCGTGGCTTGGACGTCAAAGGCGCGTGACGGCAAGATTACTGCAAATCCAAGTCGCCATGCTCGAAGGGCGTTGTTGATGGCGAAGATATGCGATGTTGGCGTATGTATCAACCATCGGTCAACAAAGGTTGGGTCTTCGTTGGGGTCGTAAAGGTTTGTTTGGGCGACCAGGCCACTGTGTGTGTGAGGACAGCCTTTGGGGGTGCTCGTCGTTCCGCTGGTGAAGACAATGAGGGCAGTATCTCCAGCGGATCCGCGGCCAGACGACGCCTCGACTTCGTGGTCGGCGACATCAACAGACCCCAAGATGTCGCTCAACTGAGTCCACCCGGGAACAGGGTTGCCGGTGCACTGGATCCGAATGACGGGGCCTAGTTTCTCGTCGATGGCGACAGCTCCTTCAGCATCTTGAGCCACGACGATCGAGGCCTGCGCGGTGGCCAAGAGCTTGTCACCTTCGATCGCCAGAATTCGAGGGTCTAGAGGAACGTAAGTCGCGCCAAGTTTGGCCGAGGACCAGAAGAAAAGCCCCCATTCCACAGAGTTCCAGAGAAAAGCGGCCAGGCGCGTGTTCGTCTGACATCCCTGCTCCTCAAGCCACTGGGCGAGAACGTTTCCCCGCTGGTATAACTCGAGATAGCTCCATCTCAAGTATTTGCTATCAGCTGGCGTGGCTTGTTCTCGAGTGTACAGCTTCTCGGGCTGCCACATGGACACAACCGCGTCTCTGTCGGGATATCTCGCGGCCGTTGATGAGAACAAATCCCACAGGGTTTGATCGAGGTCTTTCACCTCGCCTCCGAAAGACTCCGCGGGAAAAGGGATAACGTCCGGATCTCCACCCTGTTCCACAACCGACGCTGGGAGGTCTTGAGATGCAACCATGGTGGCGACAGGAAATGCTTGACTTGCCGATAGATTTGATATTTGGACGCAATAGAGGTTGGTGAAGGCACCGACAAGATGGGTGAGACCTATGGTGCTTTGAGCGGACTCGAAGCAGATGGGTACGGTTTCAATCATCAAGGTTATTGTTACGTACCAGAATCACCCTCAGCCCCCACGAGCCACTTGATCGATATGTTGGATCGCAATTATCTGACAAAGAATTCCGAACGACTTCTAGACCTGGGCAGCCTTGTAGTATCGGAGCTCTATCCTTGCCAATTGAGGGGATACCTTGGGTACCTCGGTACGCAGTCTGAACCGACCACCTTTGAAGGTTCCAAGCTGCCGGCGGCATCAATACGGACCCCAGCGGCCGTCGGTCCTGATGCAAAGACTCATTGAGCGGATTCTCGGCGGTTTCGTGCAGCAACTTATTGAGTCTCGGCCAATCCTATTTAGGCTTCTACAAAAGGCTGCGTACCTGTGTGCTTCGAAGCGGGATGTTGGGTCAACATCGGGGGCTAACACCGTGATCAAGGTTACATTGTATTGCCATGAGACATGGAATCGCCTGCCGCAGTCCCGCTTCGGATGCCTCCGGCGCCCCAAACCAATAACCCGGTCGCGCAGAGACATAGCCAGGCTGCATTTGGAGTGCAGGATATTCGGATTTGTCAGGTCAGCGCTGACCACCACGTGCAGCTGACCCTCCACGCCCAGCTATCCTACAAGCGTATCGGCAGATCGTGCCGTCTTGCAGCCGCACCACCTTTACAGTTTACGCCTTTTCCGAATTCGCCCATTTCCCTCTCGTGTCGCGACACCTTTTCCAGACTCGGAGGCAGCCGTCGCAGTTGAATGCTTTGAGAGGGTTTCTTTAGGGGCGGCTTTCTGGATGCCTCGAGATATCTTGTACGACTACGTCGCATCTTTTCTTTGGTGTATACCGTCAATCATCATTTGCACAAGATGAGTATCTGGGCCCATACTGGACGGTGTGTAAGCGGCATGCACCTGCAGGGCCGAAAGATGGTTCGCACCATCGTGCCTCCAAGTTCTGGTGGACATGTTGAGCCATGATGATATTCCAGGCTTGTAACATGATTATCCCGGAACCGGCATAGCAGTCTCGCTATTGGTGTCACAGTAGTATTCCAGGCCGTCCGATTACGCATTCCAGAACACCAGAGGGTGCCGACTGCAGGTATGATAGGTGGACCAGGTATCTAAGCCCAAACGGGCACAAGCTGAGCGGTTCGCACACGAATCATGCAATGGGAAAACAACTAGCGTCAATATGATTTCTGCCCCGATGTGGTGGGTAGCCCGCGAAATCCATTTCGGTCAGACTAAGCAGATGGCGTGATATCTCAGTTGGCAGAATTGTACCGGATTCCGGTCTAGAATGACCAAAATAGGTCCAAGTATTGCCGGGTAGCTAACATGACGTTAATGAGAGACATGCAGAGAGGGCCATGTCTTTCCGCAACAAGAGTCTCTACCGTCCTGACCCAAGACTAGGTAAGCTGAAATCCACGGACCTATTCTTGGTAAGTCCAAGACTGACAAACATCCAAGACCAATCCGGTCATTTGAGTCACAACTCGAGAACCATCCCGTGTTTGGTACCGACATATAGCGACGCATCTCATGACACTGCCCATTACTGATGTTACACATGATATTGCGGAATTCGTCAAGAGTCCGATATCTTGCTGTCCCCGCTCGGCCGAGTCGGTGCCAAGTCCGGAATATGAGACCTGGGGCTGAGTGGCCCCCAAGTAGGTGTCGATCTTCCTAGGGAACATGTAATGCGAAGGATCGGTGGGTGTGCTGGTTTGGCTGCTCATGCTTTTGGTCTAGGCATAATGTCCCGAGAAGTTGACTTCTCCAGTGACAGTTGGCGACCGACTGATTCTGATTTGTATTCCACGTATACACGCCCTAGGTGGAGCTCTCCGCAGCCACTTGTTCCTCTGATTAACCCACATTTAGGGATACACCAACTCAAGGACTCGCTCCTGTTCCTGTGCTTCACTTGTCCCAGACTTTGATCAACAACACGGCCAATATGCAACTCACATATGCGGTCTTTGCCCTCGTGGGCTACATTGCTTTCTGGTTTGTGGCTTGACTCATCGTCGACTTCATCCGCAGGGGAAAGTTCATGAAAAAACATGGCTGCAAGCCCATCAGCAAGATTGTCTATACCTGGGAGCCCTTTTTAGGTCTGGATTACATGTACAAATGTGTCCAGAACGCGAAGCGTGGCTATTACATGCGCTTCCAGCGATCTCGCTTCCAACAATATGGCACTACGTTCGCCATCCGACGCTCCCTCTTTGATACGCTGCACACGGTGGACCCGGAGAACATCAAGTTCATTCTCGCCACCGGGTTTGAGAACTACAAGCTCGCTACGCTCCGCGTCAAAGCCATGATGCCACTGTTTGGTACTGGCATCTTCACCACGGACGGTCCGGCCTGGGCCCACTCCCGCGCCATTCTGCGTCCCAGCTTCACCCGCCAGAACATGGCGCCCCTCCTCCGCATGATGGAGCGCCACTGGCAGATGCTGCTACGCCAAGTTCCCGCCGACGGGGTTACCTTTGACGTCCAAAATCTTTTCTTCTGTTTCGCCATGGACACGGCCACCGAGTTCCTCATGGGCCACTCCACCCACACGCTCGACACGTCGCAACACCACGAAGCCGAGAAGACTTTTGTCGAAGACTACCTCAACTGCTGCTATGAAGTCATTCGCCAGATTGCCATGGGGCCCTTGCAAGGTCTAAGCACCACCCCCAAGGGCATTCCCGAAGCACGCGACCGGGCGTGGGCCTACGTTGATTCCTTTGTCGACCAAGCCCTTGCCAAGCGGGAGAAGCGTGCCACCACCTCCTCTTCTTCTATCAGCCTGGAACTGGAACCAGAGGAGGAAGACGGTGATTCCGCCGAATACAACTTCCTCGCCACGCTCTCCTCCCAAACCACGGACCGCAAATTGCTTCGCGAACAAGTCCTTGGCGTCCTCCTCGCCAGCCGGGATACCACCGCTGCCCTGATAAGCAACATGTTCTATGAACTTTCCCGTAACCCGGAAATCTACTCCCGTCTGCGCCGTGAATGTCTCTCCCAAATTAACGGTACTCTCCCTACAGAGGGGGAACTAAACAGCATGACGTACCTCCGCTGGTGTCTCAACGAAGCTCTCCGCTTACACCCCGTCGTTCCGGGAAATACGCGCGAAGCAGCATGTGACACCGTCCTCCCGCGTGGAGGGGGCAAAGATGGGACAGAGCCAATCTTTGTGAAAAAGGGCACGCCAGTGCTGTATAATGTGTATACCATGCATCGCAGGAAGGATCTGTACGGTGAGGATGCGGACGTGTATAGGCCCGAGAGATGGGAGGGCTTGCGGCCGGGGTGGGGGTTCTTGCCCTTTAACGGGGGTCCGAGGATTTGTCTTGGTCGTGAGTTTTTTTTTTTTTTTTCCCTGTCCCTCCCTTCTCTTCATCACTTTCAATCCTTGATTAAATGAACTCGAGTGTTGGTGACCAAGTCATGCTGACTGACGATTTTGATGATGGCACAGAACAATTTGCCTTGACCGAGGCGTCGTATGTCACGGTGCGTTTTCTGCAATGTTTTGAGACGATTACGGCGCATGATGATCGGGAGTGGGTTGAGCAGTATTCGCTGGTCATGTGTTCGATGAATGGCGTGCAGGCTTCGGTAACAAGGCCATGTTCGTGACCATTCAGTGTGTAGTATCTGCATCGTCTATATACATGGGCGATGGGATCCAGGTTGGTAGGAACGGAAATGAAAGCGGTGTGAACCATAAGATATCCGTTTGCCACCGCTGCGTTCACACATCATCACATGTCTGCTCAAGTCTGATCAAGTCTGATTTTAGCTGACACATGATGAGGTTAGCAGAGGTGAGCAACATGGGACTTGTCAAAACCGACAATTTTATTCTGCCATCTGTGTTGCCATCTCGCCCACTGGAATTAACCAGCTGTCATGCACGCAAACTGGGCAAGCTGAAAACGTCTAATTCGTCCGGGGTGCTTCATAGCGTTTAGGTGTCAAAGTTAAAAGGGTAGCACGCCAACCCACAGCTTCAACTTGTCCATCGTAAACTAACTTTTTCACTCAAAGCCTTCTCCTGTTCTTCTTGTGACCTCTACTACCTAGTCAATCCTGCCTCGGAATGGGTACCACTACAGCACTCCCTCGCTCGCGCCCGCTGCTAATATACGGCACGGCATGGGAGGATAGAACAGCGGAGCTTACCAACGCAGGGCTACTCGCGGGTTTCCGAGCCATCGACACGGCAAACTATCCTACTGCATATAATGAAACGCTAACGGGCGAGGGTGTCCAAGCGGCCATTGCGGCGGGGATTAAGCGCGAGGATTTGCTTGTGAGTTTACCTACCTACCTCCGTCATCTATGTATGTTCCATATATGGGCTATCATCAATTGCTGGAAAAGACTCTATCTCGAAATACATGAAACTGATAGAAAATATAAATAAAAAGATACAAACGAAATTCACTCCGCTCTGGGCCCACGATCCCGACAAGTTCCCCCACAAATACACTCACAACATGAACATGAACATGAACTATGACTCTGAAATTATGGGCTCTGATCTACTGGCTTCAGTGGCGGAAAAGTTTGCGATCGAAAAAGAGCTGGCGTTTTACCTTTTTGGTTTTGGCGCTTGGGGGGGGGGGGGGGGAACATGCAGATTCTCTGTGGCACTACTAGTCCGGAAAGAATGCGTCGGAACCTAGAAGTGGTGGCGGAATGGGAATCGAACGATGTGATGCGTCAGGAGTTACAGCCTTTTGTGGAAGCGTTCAAGGAGTTGCTGCAGGAACTTGGCCGGACAACTCCGTGATTGGGAGAGAGTAAGGATACAACCGCTAGGCAACCACCACTCAGGTTTCCCCGCCTACCACTCAGGTTATCACATTGGCTGGCCAATCAAATCGATCACGAGCGAACATGGCTGTCATGTGATGGTGAGGGATTTTTTAACATTGAAATGATGTTCTTTGCCCTTAATCCACGGGCCTCGCGTATTCACCAGATAACCTCAGGTAACCAACAACATGGACATATCCTCGGATGAAAGGTGGTACAACCTTTTAAACACGGAAGGCAATGATGTCTTCAAACCCGATCTATTACCGAGGACTGAAACAGACGACGCGTCTGAATCGCTCTACGATCACCTACGTGGAGCCTTTAGCGTCGACGACTGGGCCGTCCGGGATGCCCTTACCTCTGCCACTGCCACATCCCAAGGTACAGGATTCTCAGCAGAACCCATCAAAAACCTGACGCGGGAACTGGATGGCGGCGCAACAGATACATCTACACTGTTGTCGGGGGAGTTGTCTCCTGAACCAACCTGTGTTACCACTGTCCCTGCACCTGTCCCTGCCTCTGTCCCTCACCCTCGTCGCCAGCCGCGACCGAGCTACCGGTGCGAGGTGCCCTCGTGTCACAATCCCACGTTTAACCGTGCAACCGATCTTGTGCGGCATAATGCCTGCTTTCACGCCTGCGAGATAGAAGAACCAAAGCTGTTTTGCGACTACAGCAAGTGCCCTCGTCACGAGACTCCCTTTTATCGAATCGACCACTTCCGCGACCATCTCCGAGATCTGCACAAGGAAGACCTGTTCCACAGAGGCTGTCAACACGATAAGCAGTGGTGGAATAGTCGGTCCAGCGACGCGATTTTTAAGGGTTGGTGGCGGTGTTACCGCTGTTTGGTCCCGCGGGTTGATATCCGAGCTTATGGCTTTGTCTGTCCTACATGTTTGAATCCGTGTGAGACTGAGCGGCAAGAATATCGACAGAGGAAAGAGGCATTGGGCGAGGAGGAGGAGGAGGGATTTGATCTGGGCTTGAACTTTGAAGGGGGGTACTACTGAAGAAGGGTGACGATTAGGAAAAAAGAACACACACAAGCACAGGTGCACATAGCCTGAAATTGGTTTATCATCTAGCCCCCACGGCATCTATTACCTAGTAGGTACCTACCTATGTTACCCAAAAAAGTCATGATCATCCGTACAAGTCGCGATCCCTCACATTTGATCAGTCCCGGTGTACTGAGCTCCAGTTATCGTCTCCTCTCAAGCACAACTATTCTTTTCTTTAATCTGCAATTCTTGAACCGCGTGTCTAGAGTCCAGATTTCTAAGCCGTGGACTATCATACTAAAAACAGTCGGCGAGCACACCTAAGGCGAAGCCACAATCGCCTTCACCTTGGGCGCTCCCAGGTTCGACCAAGTCTGGCCGCTCTCCCACTTCCAGACCTCGCCCGCGCTATTCAGCCCAAACAGCGCATCATCCGCCACCACCCAATCCGTGCCCGGTCCTCCGACCTTCTCCCAGTTCTCCCCCGTGCCGGTATACCGCCAAATCTCACTCGCATTCGGATTCAACGCAAACACGCCCAATCCTCCCGCAAAGATGCGCGAAGCCGGTCCCCCGACTTTGACCCAAGCCTGTCCGCTACCCGTCCACTTATAGACGGCATCTTTCTTGGGGGAAATCCCATATGGAATCCCCTTGCCGTCAACCGCAAACTCGGCGCCCGGCCCGCCAATCTTTTCCCAGCTGTCTCCCGAAACCCAGCGCCAGATATCCCCTCCGGACGGACTAATGCCGAACAAGGCGTTATACCCTCCCCCCAGCAGATTCTGCGCCGGCCCGCCAATCTTATTCCAGTTGGTACCTTCATTGTTCCATTTATAAACGGCTCCGCGGTCCGGGGAGAGTCCGTAGACGGAAATGGACGTGACGACGAATTTGGCGCCGGGGCCTCCGACCTTGATCCAGTTGTTGCGCTTCGTCCAGGTCGACACGTCGGCGTTTCCGGGGTTAATGCCGAGGAGAGTGAACCCGCCGCCGTAGAGAGTAGCAGTGGCGTCGCCGATTCGCGACCAGGAGCGCGTCGAGGGCTCCCAGCGGTGCACGGAGGAGCCATCGGCGGCGATGGCAGAAACGGTGCGGGGGACAGAGGACATTTTTTTTTTTTTGGATTGGGAAGAGAGAGAGAGAGATGTTCTGGTGTGGTTGAGAGTGTGCAGTCTGGTCTGGTCCGAGAGAGAGAGGTAATGATCAGCGGGAATCGAGCTGGTTTATATACACGGAATCACACAACTCAAAACCTATACCTCAACACTTCTCCCCAAACACACAGAAAGAACAACATCCGAGTTGACGGCAGCATCCGTCCCGACTGCATTCTGACTGCACTCTGACAAATGCGTACAAAATGTAAACAAATGCGCACGAATATGTACAGATCCGGACCAGTTTCAGCTCATTCAGCTCATACTGTACCCCGCCAAGGTGCGCCACCAAAACGCCATCTTCTTCCCTCGGCGTTCCTCGGCGGGCCTAGGCGGTCCAGAACCAGCTGAACCCGCTGGACCCGTGAGGGCGTTAGGCCTAGATCTCTCGGGGCTGCAGAACTAGGCCGACTCGGCGACTGGGCGGCGAGCTATCCGGGCTCGACGGGCGACATGTAAGCGGGCTAGGCGACTGGGCTGATTTGATCCAAAGACATAATGTGACGGATGGCGCGATTCCATTCCATGCCTGCGTCACGTCAGCTGCAGTGGAGAGGTTTGTATCCCATCCCATCCAATCAATAAATTAAATAAATAGGTGAGGTGAGGTAAGTTGCATGTGTGGCGTTGATCCCCAGGGAACAGGAACAGGAAAGGAAAGCTGGAAAAAGCCCGTCCGGCTGCATGCATCGCTCAACCCGGCGCACTATTGAGCAGACCGACAGAGCTGAGCTTCCGTCATGTTTTCTTGGGGTTGCAGTTTCACCGCCAGTCGGGTCGCATGTCTGGAGGATGCGCTGCAGGTGAAGATGCAGGTGCAAGTGGTCTGATGGACATGGTGCTGGTGCTGATGAGGGGTTGGTCTGGTCTCAAGGTCTGAAGTTATCTCAGGTCTAGTATCAGTATATCATGTTAGCGTGTGATGTTCTGTCGTAGAATACAATGAGGTCTCGCCCCGTCGCTGTGTTGTTGTTGCAGAACTATATGAATTCTCCAATGTGGATCTGCCCTAATTGAACCACTTCGCTTGAAAATCAGCCTATGGGGGAGCCTCTGTTATAACACCTGCGGATAATTTTTTTTTTCCTTATTTTTTTTTTTTTTCAACAATTTCAAGTCAAGGATCGTTTTGTGGCTGTCTGTTAACGAGAAATTTATTTGCCCTTCTATTCAAAACGCAACTACTCCTTTCTTTCTATCCCCCAAGAGATTATTATAGCCAGACAACTCTCGGTTTTGTAGCACAGGGCTTTCTGTTGCTGAACCGGGTGCCGTGCCACGTCCGACGGCTCCAAACTGGCCACCTGAAGGATGGAAGTTACCTTGGACTTGATTGCTGCAAGGAAACTATGGGTATCAAAGTCTCCAACAGCAAAAGGACCATTAGCCAGAAAGTCGCCTCAGGGGTCTTGGTGGCCTTTGGAGTGCCCCTCCTTGGTATTGACACACTGCAGACCGCTTTTCTCGTCGAGATAAGAGCATTGTTGGCCAGCTTCCCTGAACTGCTCGACAGCCTCGCGACATATGTCAGTGGTGTCGTACACTAGTCTGCAAAGTCGATAGCCCAAGTGCCCGTCCCAGTGCCGACATCGAGAAGCTCGAAGCTGTCGGTCGGGCTAATTGGAGACAGAGAGAGCTTGTTGTCAGTAATCATCAGCTGGACATTGTGTAGGAGGTCGAAGGCTTCGTTTTGGGCCGCGTCAATGGGCGTCCAGTATTCAGTCGTAGGGGAGGATTTATAGGGGCGCCCGTGGAGTCTGCGGTAGTTAAAAATGGACGAGTTGAGCGAGTTAGAGGACAACGCAATAGTGCTTCCATCATCATCATTATTAGAGAGTGTGTTTACTAGGATAGCGGGGATTGGCGTTGTCATTTTGGCTTGTTCTGGCTCGGGGTGTGTTGGTCGTCTGGGAACAGCAAAAATGCGAAGAGCGTAATGACGTGGCCTGGATGAGCGGGTACGACTTGCGAGCCGACAGCGGACGAAGCGTTCTCTTGAGCTCAGGTCAGCGTCGCGGCCCTAGTTGCAGCTTCCAAATACTGACACTGGAGGCCCGAACTGTTGCCCGCCAATAAAACAGCACAGTCCATTAGCTATTATGTCTACCAGGTAGTCTCTTGGCGACCTGCAACACCTGCATTGTGTGTGTCTCCGACGGACACTGATAACTGGCCTAACCTCCAGGCCTGCTGCAGCTTACCCCGCTGGCAGGGCACTTCCGTTGTTGGCCCGGACTGCCTTCTGTGTCCAAATTTTGCCCAGCCAGCAGTTGGCTTAACCTCATCTTTAGACTCCCATGATCCGACGCCACGACTTTCTATTCGGGCTCTTGGATCGAGCTTGACCAAGCCCTCGTCGTTTTGCTTGCCGCAGCGGCTGTTCCGTTTAGCAATGCATGGCGAAGACGGCCAGGAACCGAGAGTGTGAGTACCCTACCACCAAACTGGGTTGGCGGCTATTCGCGAATTAAAACTCGAATTGTGCGTCTTGGCATCCGGTTTACGCAGCCACAATTGTGGTCAGAACGCAACATGCAGCGCATCGAGTCGACTAGCTACCTAGGTAGGTAGCTAATCAAATTGGATCGGCCATGGCACTAACGGGGAGGAAACCCCCTCAGCCCTTCCTCACCAGTACACGCGACCTTGAACTGCGGCAAGTTCCGAGGGGCCGTGCAAGCCACCAGCCCTAGCCTAGTCACTGCCACTTCGACAATTCTTCAATGATAGGGTGGGAGCAATCCCTCCAGCAATCTCTCCCCTCCAACCTCTGGATGCCTTATGAGTTATGCGAGTGTCTCTAGGCTTCAATAAGAAGCGCAGTTCCCAGAAATGGACGTACAGAACCACTGGGATCGTTTTCCCTTGACATGCAACAGCAATAGAAGACTGTCTGCGCCAACGGAAATCCGATGCGGCATCACGGCATATCGAGGGAGGAGGACCTCTCGTCGGGGTCGAACATCGCCCTGATACCCCTGGCGCTGAGTAGCCGATACGCGTCGGACCACAACCTTCGGCAGACGCCAAGACGCAACAAGCCCGATTCCAAGCGTCGTTTCCTGGAGCGATGGAGAAGATTCTGGATAGCCGAAATTCTCTGGTGCGTCGTCGGTCTGGGCTCCGGGGCAGCCATAATCACCGTGCTCGCGCAGCACAACGGCCAGAGAGCACCCAAGTGGCCGCTTGGCATCTCTCTCAACACCGTCCTCGCCTTGCTCGCATCCGTCGCTAAAGCATCGCTGCTCATTCCCGTCGTTGAAGGTCTCGGCCAGCTGCGGTGGATCTGGTTCTCCACGAGGGCGCGACCCGTTGACGATTTCGAGCTCTTCGACAGCGCCACGCGTGGGACGCTCGGCAGTCTTCGGCTGCTAGCGGCCAGGAAGGGGGGAGTGCTCGGCTTCGTTGCGGCACTGGTGACGGTGGCGAGCCTTCTGGTGTCGACGGTCACGCAGGCAGTGATCCAATATGAAACACGACCGTATCCTTTTGACAGCGGGGTGCAGACGCCACGTGTCACCGTGCTCAAGTCTGATCGCTTCTTCCTCGACAGTTCCGCGGATACCTACGCCCGCGTGCTCAGCCTGAAGAAGCACATCATGGCCGGCGGCTACTCGCTCGTCAGTGAGCCGCTCAGCCCCGAACCGGTAGGATGCAGCACGGGCGAGTGTAGCTTCCCAGACTTTGTCACCATCGGCATCTGCACTGACGTCGCCGACGTGTCTACATTTCTGAACACGAGCCGGCCGCCAGATCGAGACTGTACGTATCAAGTACCTTGGTGATACCAACTTTCCTTCCTTCCTCCCTCCTCCACCTCGGTCATACAACCAAGGGAAGAGAGACATAATTGACTGCTGTGTCTTAGGGAAAATGCCTGGGTTCGGGTACAACGCCACATGGTCAGCAGCGCTGCCCGGCGGCCAGAACCTGACCATCCCGACCGTCTTTGCCTTCGAATTCTACTCGGCACCCACGCTCGCATTTTCGGCGCTATCGAACCAGAGCTTCGCCGCCGTGTTTCTCGTCTATTCCAATGTGATCGGCCTCGGCCCTGGCTCCAACACTACTACCACCCACGCCTCGAAGGCGAATCCACGCGTCGAATTCCGCGCTGCCGAGCTCGTCTGGTACTGGTGCGTCAAGTCGTACAGCGTGAGCGTGCGCGACGGGCGTACCCGGCGGGTCGAGACGGCGCGCTCGACACGCGTAGTCGAGGACACGACGTCCATGTCGCTCGACGTGGCGCGCAACCCGGCCTTTTGGCAGTGCGCATTCCAGCTTTCGCCAAAGCCCTGCGAAGAGACAGCGTGGGGCAACATCACCCTCGCACCGCCGCCGGGGTCCAAGAGCAAAAACGACACGAAGCTGGTGGTGGAAGAGATGACGAGCGTCGGCGTGTCGTCGTTTCTGTCCATGTCGTTCTGGAACGGGGTCAAGGACCCGCTGTCGCGCCCCGCGCCAGGGAGCGCGTCCGAGGGCGTCTTCAAGGCTCTTGGCCGCAGCTTCTATCGGATCCAAGGCGACCTGAGCACGGCGTTTTCGATCAACCTGTGGCAAGACATGACCGGGAAGGTGGATCCTCATTTGCAGATCCCGACCTTGCGGAATCTCACAGCGAACATAGGGCAGGGCATAGAAGACTTGTAGGCTCCCATCTTCATTACACAAAAAAACTTGAATGCGTCTTTTTTCTTCTTCTTTTTGTTTGGGGGGATGCGAGGAGGAGGCTGACTTGTGTAAAGTATCTTATCAGACTGGAGAGTCCACCCGCTGACCGAGGGTCCCGTCAACGGCACTGTGTTCGTCTCGGCCCCGTTTGTGATTATCCGTTGGGGGTGGCTGGCGTATCTGCTCGCCGAACTTGTCCTGTCGAGTCTATTTTTGCTTGCGATTATCACCTGGACCGCGTCGGTCAGAGCGGAGCCGCTGCGCGTCTCGACCCTCGCCACGCTTTGCGCTTTGGATGAATCCACTCGCCAACGGCTCGGCCACCTCGGGGAGTACGACGGGCTGCGCCGACGAGCGGAAGGATTAAGGGTTATGCTTATCGACGGGCCGGATGGCTTGACTCTGCGGCGGCGATGAGGGTGGGTCATTCATCTAATTGTTACGGGCCTCACCAGTATGCCAACAAATGGTTCCACCGTAACTCATGGGTGGTTGACGGATATTTGAGATCTCAAGTACTTGAGGAGGCATCAACTCAGTGGAAAGACATCTAGACAGTTGAGCCTGGTCCGATCCCAGGATTGTCAACCGAATCCAGACTATTATCTCAGATAACAGCACGAAATCAGCCGTCATTGATCAAAATATTCTAGACACCTCTCCTATACGTTCGCTCGTCCCAATCAGACAGATGTTCTGATTAAGTTGTTGTTGTTGTTGTTATGTGAGCGCAGGCTTCTGGTCCTCCTTGAGTCACGTGTTTACACACTTTCCTCCTACCAGACTTACACTGCCCAGTGCAAATGTTCCCTCGCCCACAAATTTCTCGCAAGTTTATTTCTTCCTCTATCATCACTCTCTCCTCAAAAAGCAGCGATTAACATCTTAATATACATTGCTTCCTGACGCAAGTATTACCTATACGATGACATACTAGGTGCAAGAACCGCGGTTATCTAATTCCCTAACGTGCGTGATAAGCGAGCGGATCATCTAAGCGAGTGGATCAAATTTCTCACACAACGCGACCTTCTATCTGCAACTCTACTTTTCTTCTACCACACAATATGTCTTTGCCTTCAATGGAAGCCAAATTGGTTATTGCCCTTGAGGCTTGTAAAAATGATTCTAAACTAAGTCTTCGAACTGCATCCAAAATCTATATAGTACCTTATACTACCCTTTACCGCCGACATTCTGGTACGCCTTTACGATGCGATACTCCAGCCAATTCGCGCAAACTCACGGATTTGGAAGAGAAAACGATTGTTTAATATATACTTAAGCTATACGTACGCGTATTTTATCCCCGGCTCTCGTACGTAGAAGATATGGCCAACCGATTACTACGCGAACGCAACGCGCTCCCTATTAGCGTATAATGGGCTTACAACTTTATTAAGCGCCAACCGGAACTTCGGACGCGTTTTACGCGTAAATACGACTACTAGAGGGCCAAATGCGAAGATCCGAAGATTATTCGCGAGTAGTTTGCCCTTGTACATAACGTTAAGGTTAAATACGGCATCTTTAATAACGATTCGTACAATTTTAACGAAACTGGCTTTATAATGGGCATTATTATCGCTACTATAGTAATTACTACCTTAAATAGCCGTAGCAGCAGGGCTAAATAGGCCCAGCCCGGTAATCGAGAATGGGCAATAGTTATCTAAGGGGTAAATACTTTAGGTTAAGCCATCCCGCCATTTATTATCCTAACTGGGCGATATTACCTTACCAATTAGTATTAAAAGTGCAACTTCCCAGCTACTTAGCGTATTGCAATAACCGATAATAGCTGGATTACTAATAAGAAAAGCATAAATTAGATTCGGCATTTCAATTTCCATACAACATCTCGTACAAAGGGTACATACCGGCTACTAATTTTTAACGGTTACAATAGCCACTACTTTAAGGAATTCGAAAACTATTGCAAGGAGTATAATATTATTACGCTTTATATACCTCCTTACTCCTCGTACCTACTTTAACCATTGGATATTAGTTGTTTTTTACCGTTAAAAAAGGCGTACAGCCGCCAAATTAAGCAGTTAATACGAATGAACATTATACATATCAGCAAGTTGGAATTTCTCTATGCGTTTAGAGAGGCGTTTTTTGCTTTAATTACAAAAAATAATATCTAGGGGGGGTTTGCCAGAGCCGGCCTTATACCGTATAACCTAAAGAGGGTAATATCCAAGCTAGATGTATCTATTCGAACTCTAATACCCCCAGCCTTAAACCCAACCACAGTACTACCTTGGGTTTCCCAAACGCTATACAACCCTCGAGAGGCTACCTTACAATTAACGCTTATTAAAAATCGAATTTCCAACCATTAAGGCAGCTCTCCAATACCTATATTAATTACTATAAACCAATTAGCTAAAGGTATAATGGCGGTTATGCACGAGGTGGCTTTTCTCCGTATAGAGGTCTCGGTACTACGCAAGGTTAATAAGGGCCTTAGTAAGCGACGGAGAGCTAAAAAAATACGTGTACGGCTTGGAGGATTACTTACTGTACAAGAGGCATAGGATCTACTGGATCAGAAGGCTGTAGGTAAGCAGCTGGCTTAGGAAGGACGTCGAAATGGTGGTGGTACAGGGGGGTCTTGTACGAAGATTCAGTATTGTGGTGTATGCGGCAAGCCTGGCCATAATGCACGCACGTGTAAGGAAGCTGCAGAATCGTCTGATTCATCTGTTTCTAATTTAATTATAGAAGTTTCCTAGTATTGTGGTTGTGTAGTTGAGGATAGTTGTGGTAGGGTGATGGAAATTGATCCACTCGCTTAGATGATCCGCTCGCTTATCACGCACGTTAGGTAAACGGCTCGATAACGTAACGGAACCTTATAAATAGACTGCGAGTCTTTACAATTCCTAAGCCCACTTACAAGTTCCTACCCCACGTCAGTTCATTTCCATCAAGCCCTAGCTGTGGAGTCACATAGAAGAAGAAGTGGATCGGCAAACCGATTGACGCCCTCTCGATAGATGCGACCTGGAGGGGTATCTGAAGGAACTCTGTGTAACCTCTGTATGCATAACACAGCCAAATGTAATACAAAAAAAAGGTATTTATACGCCTTTTAGAGCCTCGTTAAACCTCGCAATTTCATGAATGACTTCCCCCACCTAATTATCTCTTCTTCTTCTCCTGCCGGTTCCGCCGCCTGTTTCGTCTTTGTGATGACCTCAGGTCGCACGAATGGGTCGGAACGGCCCGAAGGATAACTAACCCGCGTAGATATTATGTGAAAGTAGTCTGCACTGTTTCCCCACACGGAGTGCTCACTCTGCTCATTACGCTCACCCGATGAGCAAGACGGGTATGGTGAGTAAGGTACGAGTTTACCTTGGTCTCACGTAGTATAGATACCATCATCGTGCCCACGATGGGTGATGTGAGGGACCAGAAGGGTCCCTCACGTTAGTAATACATTGTTCTTGAGTATCAACAAATACAATCAATCATTCAATTCCCATCAATGCCACAAGAATCCAGAGTGCAGTGTTTCTGACAGGGTTTGGAGAAAGGGGGGGGGGGGGAGATGGGTTCCCAAAAC
>Ga0247765_1000363_pt1 | contig 36424 bp, 41 predicted proteins | sample UWRJL106311C6_FD_179949 | JGI IMG/M metagenome (GOLD analysis project Ga0247765, IMG submission 179949) | Plant litter microbial communities from Arlington Agricultural Research Station in Wisconsin, United States - UWRJ-L106-311C-6 | ecosystem: Environmental > Terrestrial > Plant litter >...
TTTTCCTTTTCCCTCCCCCCCCCCCCCCTCCCTTCTCCGACCTCTCCGGTCAGGCCTCCCCCAACAATAAACTAGGTAATCTAACAACTACATTACGTATAGAACTCTACAAAACCCTATACAGCACCGTCCTTCCCTCGCTCTCCGCCAACCCCCTCCCCACACCGCTGCACATCATCTTCCGCCAGCAAATCCAACCCTGGCACCCGTCATCCACCCTAACCCACGAATCTGCCCTCGCTGTGTTGCGTCTCACCGGTAACAACTCCAACTCCAACTCGTCGTCCTCCTTCTGGGCATTCAGCTCCGCTCTCTTCGCGTCCCAGACTGCCTATTTTGACGTCAACGTCGTCAATGAACCCCGCAATGAGACGTACCGTCGGCTGGCAAAGCTAGCCGCATCCACCGAGGGCGTAGTAGGCGTTTCCGAAGACGACATGTATAGCCTGTTGGCTGTGCCGGACAAGGCCGCCGAGGATGGGAGTTTGAATGTGGGCAATGCGGTGACGAACGACGTTAAAGTCATTGTGAAACTAGGGAGGCTGGCGGGGGTGCATGTGAGTCCGACGGTGGTGTTTGACGGGGTGCCGGTAGGGGAGATTAGTAGTTCATGGACGGGCGAGCAGTGGGGAGAGTGGCTGGGGAAGAATGTTGTTTGAGCTATCCATCTGCCTACCTATACAGGAGCCGAGTGAGTGCAGTGGACAAGGCCTAGTAGTGTTGTTGCACGTAGAGTTCAGTAAGCCTGTCTGAGGAAAATACTCCCAGACATTGAGTGAGCTTCAGAGTGCAAAAGACATAAGCATGATACTTAGGAAGATTCAGTTCCCGGGTACACCATATTGCATGTAAAATATAATTATACAGTTACTGTACAGTACAAATGTTCTTACATGGTCATCGTCCCATTCCTATCAGAGCCTAGGTAGTGGAATAGCTAACTGCCAGGCTACATCATCTGTCCTCTTCTATGCGTGGGAAAAGAAAACAATCGAATATGCTGCAAGCCAATACCATGCAGGGGTAGGTATTTACACAATAGCCAGAACATCACAACCGGTCCAGCTTCCGCCGCTTGTTGCGTGTCCTCTTCATCAACTTTTTGTACTTCATTTTCTTCATCTTGAGTTTGCGAATCCGCTTGACGCTCAGAGCCTGCATCACGCCGTCTTGCGCCTCGTCCCCAACCGATTGTGGGTCGAGCGTCACCTCGCACGTGCCAGCCGCATCGACTGTGATAGTGACCATGGCCTTGTATACGTTCGGTCGCGGCTCCTCCACGGCGAGCTCCCCAGCCGTCCCTTGAGCGGGTTCTTCAGCCTGAGCAGCCGAGAACGGCACTGGTGGCGGTGGCGGCACGAAGGGCAGAAACGCCCCCGACATAGTGTTGAGTCCGATCTCATAGTTGGGGTCGTTGCCGTCGATGCTCTGAAGGATAAGCTTAGTTAACTTGTCTTTGACATCGGACTGCTTTCCCGCAAAGGGCTGCTCCAAATCGGTTACCGTCCGGGATAGGGTTGAAATTACGTCTTGTGGGGTCCGGCTACCCTTGGGTTTTGGGTTGAAGATCTCGGCAAATTCTTCGTCGGTCACAATTTTCGGGATCTGCTGCGTGACCGAGATCGGTCGGTGGAGGGCAAAGAAGCTGGAGAGGGCGAGGGCTAAGAGAGTGAGCAAACGTTCCGCAGGAAATGTGTGATTAAAACCCACCATTGCCTGTGATATGCCCAGTGCTCGGAACACTGGGGAGCTGGGGCATCGGGATCTCCTTTGCCTTTCTTTTCCTCTTCTCCCCAGGCGATTTCGATGAGCCCGCGGGGACAGCGGGTCGCGAATTGTAGTCCCGCGGTCCGTCGTTGGGATTCGACGGCTTAGAGGAGGAATAGCGGCGCTGGTGACCACATGTCTTGATTGCGTGACCGAGCGAGGCAGAGGCGACAGCGGCGGCAGCTCGAGGAGCGGACGAGGCCAGCGAGGAGACAATGGACGACGAGGGCACCGTCGCGATGGCTCGCCTCACCGATGAAGGCAGCATTGTGACGTTGCTACCAGTTGTAACACAGCAAAGGGAAATCGGACGGCAGAAGTGCTCTCGCAGTAGGGCGTACGTCTGCAGAGGCCGTCGGCTATTGAGAGGGCGAATGCGTTTGTGACTGGCGCCGGCAGTGGGTTGGCTTTGCATCGTCACATTCAAGGCCTGCGTCGCTAAACTTGATCGCAGCGCCTGGCCCGTGCCACTTTACCGGCCGGCTTTCTCCGCATCAGGCTCCGCCTTATCCCTCACCTGACATCAAGACCATCCAGAAAATCAAGTGTTTTGGAACTGTTTTTCAGAGGAGGTTATGCAGCTTCATCTGAAAACATCGGTTTACATTCCAACCCCGGCGGCACAGGTACTTCTATTACAGGTAAATGTTGTGCAGTCCTGGGTGTGAACCTCGGGCCGCTGTTTTTGGCACCCTTTACCCTTGAAAAGTATCTCCGCACTAGGGCCACAGGTACTTCGTACCGGCCCGAGTCTAATCTACAGCGCGGCAACTCCATCGCGATACCTCAGGTATCAAGAACAGTGGACTTTAGGGAACGTCATTTGTGTCGCAAGAGCTTCTGTCTGTTCGCAAATATCCGCTTTCAGTTCAAGCAATCCTCCGCCTTTGGCACAACGTCGTTTGGGGTGAGCCACTAATGTTATACTCATAGGTTCTCCATTAGACTTACCTAGGTTAATAACTACCTTGCTTGACTGCAGTATAATGAGGTCAGTCAAGGAAGCGACAGCAGGACAAAACTCTAGTAAAGTGCCTTCGAAGCAGTGCCACAGTGGGCGGAGGTACACGTATAGAAGCAGCTGCAGTTAGTTGATCTTGCAAGAAGGTCTTTCCTCCTGTAAGAATCAGTCATGGTATCAAGTATGGAGTTTACTTCGCAACCACATCCCGGTCGTCAGTGATTCGCCAGTGCATCGTTATAGTGTCAGCCTCTTCCTTGCTCATCCTGTATAGCATGTTACATAAAGATTGCTATTGGGATCTTGGGGTAATAAAATGTAGGGGCGAATACTGCGTATACGTAGGTGAAGGGTTCAAAATGTGCAAAGGGGGGCATTAATAACTGAATAAATATAGTGGCTGTTTCGTTGCTAACTTATTGAATTTAGAAAACTGGTAGATAGATCCAGTACCAAAGCCTTAGATTCCCTACCTAAAGCAAGGATTGTATTATAGGTAGTGGCAGATAGCCCCCGGCGCTGCTGAAGGGCTCAGGATAGGGAAAGCCACAGATTCATATGCGTAAGGCATATACCTAGCCTGCGAGATCGCTGAGTGATAATAGCAAGCTAGTTGAGGTTCTTTATCAAGGCTTTTCTGAGCGGCGTATATTCTAGGGGGTAGGACGTGGAGATGTACAATTAATCACCCCTAGATCAAGGTATAAAGTTTCCAAGCTGTTTTCGAGTCCGTATGGAAAAAGGACGACGTGATTTCGTGAAAGACTTGTCCCAGAGCTCGCGAGGTAGGTGGCGGGCGCCGTGTTGTAGATAATCCACAGTTGGGTTCTAAGCGTTAGCTTGGAATTTAGCATCCCTTTTAGAGCGTAGTGCAATTAGTGTGTAGGTTAGATTGTTGCCGCTGTCACATTCTCGATAGAAATTGTCTAGGGCCTAGATCATTGATATTCTAGCTCAACGTCTCTCGAATAGCCCGCTAAGTCCCACGGTAGTTAATGTACATGTATTGATTGATTGCTGTAACCAACCTAGTCTTGACCTTTTGGGTTCCCTTTTACGGTAGCCTACCCCTCCCAGAGCCGAATTTCGGGGCAATCCTTATGCCGTTTTGCCTGCCTTTGACACACTGCTGCATGACATCACTCAGCAAAATTGCGCGTGAATGCACGCAGTCAATGAGGGGTCAACAGCTTACCCTGACGTGCTTGGTGACAAATGGTTGCGGGATGGGAGAGTGCATGGCAATGTTACGTACCTTATATATATCTGTTGTCATCGATCCTGTGGATGCTACATAGACCTGCGAAGGACTGAGCAGAAGAAGGCTACACATAGTTTCAATCTATTCAGTCATCGTACTAAGCAAAGAGGGAAAAACCGAAACATGACGCCCAAAAAACTGCTCCTGTGAGTGAAGCGATTTCTAGTATCCTGCCGGTCTCTCATGAAAGTAGGACTAACACCAACCAGCACCGGCGTGACAGGTAACCCCAGCCCGTGACAACTTGTAAGACGCCGAAAGCTCACATATTAAAAATTAAAAAAAAAGGATACATCGGCGGTGATGTTTTTTACACCCTTCGCGAAGCTCACCCAGAGCTCGAATACACCCTCATCGTCCGCAGCGAGGAGCGGGCAAAGGCTGTCCGGCAGAAGTACCCTGACGAGAAGATCCGGATTGTGTTCGGAAACTACCTTGAGATGCTTGAAGACGAAGCCTACAAGACTGACATAATCGTCCGTAAGTTTCTTTCCTTATTTTCCCTCCTTTTATATCCAAGAACAACAACCCATCCGCCACTTACACCTCACCCAGACACAGCTGAATCAGCCGACGACGTCCCCTCCGCAGAAGCCATCTCCCGCGGCGTACAAAAAGCCTCCAACCGCAGCGTCGACCAGCCCATCTACTGGATCCATCTCTGCGGTACCGGCATTCTCCAATGGGTATTCTCCTCTCTCCTCCTTGCCTGCCTACCCAGCTAACCAAATCCAGTACGACCTCCTCCACAACCGCCACGGCCAGCCCCCCCTGCCCCATGAAACGTACTCCGACCTCGCCTCCCTCCCCCGCCTACTCACCCTCCCGGAATCCGCCCCTCACCGGGACGTTGACAAAATCGTCCTCACCACTAATCACCTCACCCTGCATATCAAAACCGCCATCCTCGCCCCGCCCACCATCTACGGCACCGGCCGTGGCCCCCTCAACACCACCAGCCAACAACTCCCCTCCCTAACTCGCTTCATCCTCACCCGCCAATTCGCTCCGCGCGTTGGCCCGACGGGCCTAACTGAATGGGACAACATCCATATCACCGACGTCTCCTCGCTCTTCCTGTGTCTTGTCAACGCTGCGCTAAACCCCATCCAAGGCCACGACGAAGACATCTTCGGACTCAAAGCCTACTACTTCTGCGAGAATGGGCGCGCGCACGTGTGGAGTGACGTGGCGGTGGAGATTGCACATGAGTCGGTGCGTCAGGGCTATCTGAAGGAGGTTGTGACCAAGACAGTCGGGATTGAGGAGGTGCCGGACAAGTCTTGGGGAACCAACTCGAAGAGTGTAGCGGAGAGGGCGAGGAGGTATTTGGATTGGAGTCCGCAGGGACGGAGCCTGGAGGAGGAGATTCCGGGAATTGTGGAGACGGAGGCGAAGAAGTTGGGGTTGAAGAGGGTAGGTGAGGAGTAAGTACCTTAAGTACCTAGGCAGGTGAAGGAAGGGTAGGAGCTGGCCAGGGACCTAGGTAAACAAGCTGACAACTGTGGTTCCGTCCATGTCTAAGTCATCAATTAGTCTGCCAGTCTACTACGCGATGCACAAAGGGAGAGAAACTTTACGATAACTCACCTAAACACTGCCTGAACCGCCACCTTTTCATCTGTGAAGTACACTAAGAGAAAAAGTAAGCAGTCGATTGCTCTATGTCTACCCTCCGACCCTACAGTACACGGGGGTTGGAATGCGAACACCGATTATAATACAGGAACCCAGCCCTTCACTGCTCAACCGCCAGTTTTACCCAACCCACTTAAAAGTTTCTGCTCATATCAGCCCTGATTCTCGCATAGTCAAACAGACCCTCGATACTGCCAACAGCGCTAATGGCAATGTCTTGGTCCCAGATCTTCCGGTTGGCAAAGTCCATAATATCCTTGGCCGAAACGTGGTCAATGATACGCTCAATCTCGCCAGGGCTCATTCGCCGCCCCGTGTTGACAATTTGCCGGCCAATATCCTCAGCAACCGCCGTGGTACCGTCCAGCGACAGGAGAATCGAAGCCTTGAGCTGAGCCTTGGCCCGCTCAACCTCGGCCTCGGTGACGTTAACGCAGAGACGGGTCCACTCGCGGAGAGCAAAGTGAACAAGGTCGTCGACCTGAGTAAGCTTATCCGTGTTAAGGTAGATACCCCACAGACTGAAATGCATGTCAGCACAAAACCACAGCTGCAATACGCAAAAGCCGGCTTACCCAGTATCACTGTAGCTAGTCGAAAAGCTCATGAAGCTGTTGGCGAGGTCGTTCTTGTGCACAAAGGCGCTCAGCTTGCTGCCAGTATGGGGTGCGTTGCCGAGGGCCTTGTCGTAATTGCCAACGATGGCTTGAGTCACCAAAGCGGTGAAGTAGTCGTCGTCGTTCCAGCTGACGCCCTCGACGGCAATGGCGATGTTGGCAGTAGGGATGGTGTCGTCACGAATTCTGACGTCAGAGCCAATAAAGTCGGGTCGCTTCTTGGACAGGATATATGCGCTGGTCTCGGGGGTCTTGGTGGGCAGGCTGGTGAAGTACTTCTCGGCCATCTCCACCAGCTTTTCGTGAGGAACGCCGCCAGCGCCAACCAGTACCATGCGGTCAGCAGTGTAGTTGTGGTTGATGTAGTTGACAAGCTCTGTCCGCGTAATGTCCCTGATGTTCTCGCGGGGGCCGAGGATGGTGCGGCCCAAAGGCTGGTGCTGGTACGCGGTAGCGTGCAGGTGGTCGAATACAACCTCCTCGAGCTGCTTCTCAACCTCCTCCGACTCGCGCAAGATCACATCGCGTTCCCGCTCAATTGCCGCCTCTTCGAGCTTCGAGTTTTGGAGAATGTCTTGAAGAATATCGACACACTGGGGAACGTCCTCGTTCAGGGCCTTGGCAAAGTAGACGGTGTTCTCGCGCTGTATGACATGTTAGTGGGTGGGTGATAGTTCTCGGAAGGGCGACCGGGACGAACCGAGGTGTATGCGTTGAGGTGGGCACCCATGTTCTCGATCTCGAGCTCCAATTGCTGTTGAGTCCGTCTCGCGGTCCCCTATACCACGTCAGTATACATGACGTTGACGTCAGCGCGGCGCAACGCCCTACCTTGAAAGCAAGGTGCTCGAGGAAGTGTGCGGTGCCGTTCGTCTCGTCAGTCTCTGCCCGGGACCCAGCATCGATCCACATGCCGACCGTCGAGGTTTGAGCATAGGGAGAGTATTGGGAGGCAACCTGGAAGCAATAAAGGGGTTAGTGGCAGTCAATTGGCGTCGTTGGAGGCGCGGGAGGCTCACGGTCAGACCATTCTTGAGGGTTGTCGTCTCGGTCTTGATGGTCGGGGCGTGATGCGGCGTCGCGAGACCTCGCCTGAAGGGGACTGAAAGACCTCCAGCACGGCCTCGCAGGCCTTGCGAGAGGTTCAGAGCGAGTCTCCGGGACGCCATAGAGGACGATGGGGGGGCGGAGAAAAAATGGCGGAATGAGCGGTTTGCAGGAGAGGTCGGCAGAATGGATCAGAACATCAAAAAACTAGGTTATTTTGCCTCACTTCCCAGGCGAAGCTCGGGAACGCCCGGGCCAAACCTAGAACCAAGAAAAGTCACGTGATGCACCATCCGAATCTTGGAGCTTGCCCATTCGCTAGAACTTTGATCCACATAGTAACAGATCGCTTTGTCAAGCATCAAGCTGTGAAGCTCTGAGTGACCTTGGATGTGCTGGTCAACCATTTCGGAAAACTGAAACGCCTTGCAAAATAGCTGCATCATGAATTGCATGGGCCTACGGAGTGACTACCTAGCGGGGTCAAACTTGACTCACTTGCGGCTTGTCACTACCACAACATATTCAACACTGCTGGGCAGGGAGCCGTCCAAGCCGTCCTGAGGCTTTGGTTAGCGACTGGATTACCTGCAGCCACATGTGTCCACCGATCTTCCCACCAATCAATCAGGTGGTATTGGGTACTGAGGAAGGAGCCATGCGGACCTTACCCTTCCATGAATTCCCGAAACCGGGCGTCCAACTTCCTGTCATTACCTATTCTCGTGGAGAAATCCGTCGCCAGTCATGACTGCTCTTCCTAATCCCGAAACAGTATTTCAAGCTGTCTTTATCCCGAAACAACGCCCCGCTCCGGCTGAGGTGTCAGCTGAAATGACTGTTTTCATCGCTACCTACCCTCCTCTTGGGCAAATATCACATACCCAGAGTTCCGATGTCGTGTTTACCGCTGTTCTGGAGATTCCGCAGAATCTGGCGGCGGAGCCCTGGCAAATTGTCCTATGGCATTCTGGAAACGATGGCGAGGAATGGGCTGAAGCGGTATTTAACCCGGGCGAGCATAGAGTGCAGTCCAGAATTCTCAATGAGAATTCAGAAGTACTAGGGCGGCTACACTTTACAACTTCCGCGTTACCGGTTGATTCTTCGATGAGTTTCACGGTCAAGTTCCGCCAGGGACCGAATCACCCGTGGAGATGGATCCGAGAAGAAATGGGACTGGGTGACGGCATGATTGTTTCCAACAGCGTACCTATCGAAGAGGGCGACTCTGAGGATTTGCCAGATCTAATACAGAACCTAAATCCGAGTCTAAGCTGGAAGAGTCATCCGAGTCAATGCCCAAACACACGCCTCTGGTCTGTTGATGCAAACGTAGATGCCGCCAAGGATTCTCCTGGCGAGCGATCAACATTTGCTAATCTTCCCCTTGGAGTCCCTTGGGGGAGCTTCCGAAAGTAAGGCTATTCGGGAGTCTCCCTCTTGATGTGACCACGCTGATCGAAGATAGATGGTTTGCTCTTGTCCGACTCTGGCACCCATGGCTAGCACCGAGACATGGGAATTCAGACTTTGAGCTAGACAAGGATGCCATACTCTGCTCGTTCCTATCACCAAGAGGGAAGCACCTGGTCATCCTTGCGGTCAGCATCGGGAATGTTGTGACAGTTTTGCGCAGCGACAGTTCCGGAAAGGTGACTATTTACGTAGGTCACTTCTGTTGCTTCTGACGGGGAATCGAGCCGTGCGGTGCTGACTACAGCCTAGCTCCGCAACGATGCCCTTAAGCCGAGCAAGGGAACAGTCCTTGTGGCCATCGGAGATAGCTTCGAGAGCGCAAATGCAGCCGTCATGTATCACGCGCGGAGTTTGCTTTCTCCAGTTGCGGTGCTGGCAACAGAGAGAGCACACGGGACCCAACCATCCGATGGTGTAGAGGCTCAGTGGTATGAAGACTGGTATGATGGCTTAGGATACTGTGAGCAAGATACCATTGTACGCGGACCTGTGGCTAAGCTGACGATGTAGGCACTTGGAACGCTCTCGGCCAAGGCATGACACACGAACAGGTCCTGAAGGCTCTAGATGATCTGGCAAATAATAGCATCAGAATCAGTAGCCTCATCATCGATGACGGCTGGCAAGATATTGACTACCGTGGTAAAGGCCAATGGCAACACGGATGGAACAGTTTCGAAGCGGAGCCCAAGAAGTATCCCAAGGGCCTCAAGGGCCTCATCTCGGATATCCGGAGCAAGCACCGAAGCATTCAGCACATCAACGTCTGGCATGCGCTTTTGGGTTACTGGGGTGGGCTGGCCCCTGGGGGTGAGCTCGCAAGGAAGTACAAGACAGTCAATGTGGTTCGCGATGACATCGACCCGCGAAACCTCCCTATAGACTCAACAATGACTGTTGTTGCAGAAGAGGACGTAGCCCGGTTTTACTGCGACTTCTACCAGTTCCTCTCTAGCTGCGGCATCGACGGCGTCAAGACTGATGGCCAATACACCATCGACACGCTGGTGTCAGCCAAGGCGAGGAGAGATTTGATCTACACCTACTTGCGCGAGTGGTCACACGCCTGTCTCCGCTCTTTCAGTAACAAAGTCATTTCGTGCATGTCGCAGTCTCCGCAGATGATTTTTTACTCTCAACTACCTAGCAACAAACCTGCCATGGTAGTCCGGAACTCTGACGATTTCTTCCCCGAGGTCCCGTCTTCCCACCCCTGGCATGTCTGGTCAAACGCGTACAACAGCTTGCTAACCATGCACCTAAACGTCGTGCCCGACTGGGACATGTTTCAAACCGTGCACCAATACTCGGGGTTCCACGCCGCGGCCCGCTGCATCAGCGGTGGCCCGGTCTATATTACGGATGTTCCCGGCCAGCACAACGTAGACCTGATCAAGCAAATGACGGGAATCACAACACGGGGGAGGACGATTGTGTTTCGACCCAGCGTAGTGGGACGGGCTATTGACCCGTACACACACTACGAGGACCTCTCCCTGCTCAAAATCGGTGCCTACCATGGGCGGGCAGCTACGGGAACCCCCATCATGGGAATATTCAATGTATCTGCACAGTCGCTGACAGAGCTGGTGCACCTGTCATGCTTCTCGGGAGTGCTGCCCAGTCTGGAGTATGTGGTACGCTCACATCAGACTGGAAAAGTGTCTTTACCGCTGCGGCAGGGTTTACCCACGTCGTTGGTCATTGTGTCGGTCGGGATTCATGGCTACGATATCCTCTGTGCGTTTCCGCTGGCGGCGTTCGAGAGCAAGACTCGAGGCCAGGTCAGGGTTACCAACTTCGGACTCGTAGGAAAGATGACAGGATGTGCGGCGCTGCTGAAGACGCAGTACACAGTGTTGGGCAACGGCAGGTTGCTTGTTGATACGACTATGAAGGCTTTGGGGATTTTGGGTATGTCTGGTACTTGCTCGCGTTTGGGGGTGATATGTGGCTAGGTGCTGACATTGGGTCTCTAGGCCTTTACATCTCGGCTCTGCCAGAGCTGTCGGTTGAGGATGACTTCATGGTTACCATCCAGGGTCGGCCTGTGCCCCCGCACACTGTCTCCATCGACGAGGCAGACAACCGCGTTTTTAAAGTTAATACTGAGATGGCATGGAATGAGATGGGTCTGGAAGGGGGCTGGTCAAATGAAGTACAGGTGAAAGTGTACTTTCGGCTCGAGGACAAGGTTTGATAAAGGACACACATCAAATGCACACTGGCCACGTCGTCTTCGACACCCAGATTGCCTGTGCAAGTCAGGGAGAAGCTGGCACATCTGCACCTGAACATAAAATGTCGAACTTCAACTCCATCTTCCCCTTCACAAGAGACAGGTTAGAATAGCCAGGAGTGCGGCAAGGCATCACGAGGAGCAGCAATATCGATATGTTTGACCGGTTATTACTCCGTAGTTACACGAGATGATGCTACCGTAGCCTTAGGACTGTATGAACACCATGAGCAGCTTTGTGCATAAAGCCTAGTATCATACAACTTTGTAGGGCATTTCCTGGCAACCCCCCCGAATAATTGCTACTAGCATTTATTGCTCGAATTGCAACAAAGGAGGGACTTCCTGGTTGAATAGTAGAGTATTGCAAATACTTTACCGACCTGATCCCTCTCACCGCCAGGTAGACTAGACCAGACAAGCGCACTGCCGTGGGGATACATGAATAGTGCAGAGTACACCAGTCTGTAAACACAACGGTCGAATCGCTGGGTCGGGTGGCACAGCATCAGATTCATTGCATCTCATCGCATCGCATTCATCGAATCTGTAATGGGTTACTTGGACCCCCACGCTCAATACACTCTCATCGTTCAATCTCCCCTTTACTTAGCATAACTTGCCATGTAGCCGCAGCAGTAACGCAGCGCAGTTTCCGTACCTAGGGGTTACAGGCGGGCGGGAAGTGCGAGCGGCGCAGTGAGATACAAGTGGGCACAGGTTATGGGCAAGCCCATGATCACCTTTGCCCACTTTTATTATACGCTCAAGGGGATAAATAATGGCACAGATGGAAAAAAGGTTCGGAACCAGTAGCCGCATGACGCTCACCTCCTTGCCAATTCGGCAAGCATTCCTGTCAGTGACACAATAAATAAAAATCCTACGGCTGAGTATCGAGGCATCGAATGTCCCGTCGTCGCAGGTGCCCGTAGGTCCCCCGTGATGGAGGGGTGGGTGACATGACCATGATCTCACAGCAAAAAATAGTGGGCGAGTCGTGGTGACGAAAGGGACGAATTGAGACACTAAAGGTCACGAGCGAATGACCTGCGGGGCAAAGATGCGGGTTGGCCTGCGGTGGTGAGAATGGGTGTGGTGCACGACAGGACGTGCTGTGTGCTGTGCTTCGTAGGCGTTGATTAGACCGATGAAATTCTCCGCGGTAAGCGACCTATTTGGCCTTCTACCTTATACTGAACCTCCAAAGTGTGTTGTTCTGATATCTTGTGGGCAGCGTATCCGATGTATCGGAATGCATGTCAAATTGGCGTACATCCCACCTTGAGCCAGCGTAATCGCGGGCAACTCGATCTGTCCATGCTGACGAGAGACTGGGAGAAAATGCCGCGTACCTCTGGGGCGCATGTGTACGAGGGCGTATCAGGGTTTACTGTAGATGGGAGAGACAGCAGCCTTACCCATTGCGTCTGTGGCTATGATTTAGCCCTGGGTGTGTCTCGGATGTTGTCTTATCTCCTTTGTCCGTGGGGTTCTGTTCTATGAGCTCTCATCAGGATCGGGAACTTCGGGGGCTGTAGACTTGTCACTTACCACTGCCCCCGTTAGGCCGAATGCGGGTCGACGTTGGTAACCCAATGATTCCATCTTGGCCAGAGTCCGGGCCAAGAGCCATCCAATGTGGCTTGAAAGCGCGCTGTGAAAGTCAGCGAGCAAGTTTGGTGTGGCGAACTCCAGATCACAACCCCCCGAGCCCCGCCCGCGTTTTATCATACCAAGAGAGGGGGAGAGGGCGGCCAAGCTTCCTGACGGGTTCCGACCGCCCCCAGTCTTGTGAAAGACGGTTCACCAGTTCCCGTCATCAAGCGGTTCCACCCAAGGCCTCCAAAAGTCGGTGGCCGTAAGGATACTGTGAATGCCTCAATGGCCTCTAAACAAGTTCTGAGCTGCATGGGAAGCACGGTCGTGGTGTCTGAATGAGGCCGACCCGCGGGGGTGGCCAACAGTCTCGTAAATAGCAAAAACATGAGAAACGGACGGTGCGACGGATGTCCAAGTGATTGATTGTCGGCATTGCCGAGCTGCCACGACTGGACAGTCCTTCCAATGGTGAAAGATAACAGGTGGCTGCAGCTACCGTAGCTGTTCCGTCGCGTTAGTCTTCGCTCTGGGTACACTGTTTGTTTTTGTTCCCGTTTTCTTGGTGATCGCTTGCGCCAGAGTTTGGTCGCGGTGGTTGGTCTTCTTGATGGTCTAAAACCGGGCAGACACGCCTGGTCAAGAGAGGTGGACAGGGGTTGAGGCGATCGAACTCGACCCCTGGTCATGTGGTGCACGGCCTGCTTGGCTCGAGGATGGTCTCAACGTTAGTGTTGGTACGAGTTACTTGTAACCCTCTCGAAGCACGCAAGAGCTAGATGTATTTTACATCTGGTACTCGATCTGCGTTCTCTTTTCAACGGCTGGAGATCGATAATGCGATGGGTATGGCTCATCCTGACCTTTTGATCCGGACTTGTTCACAGATATCGCAAGTTGCACACGAGGGGAATGGCAAGTGGAAGGAAGATGCCGTTGTGGCTAGCCCAAAGCTAACCAGGTCTGGTAGTTATCACGACCAAATAGCTCAGTCCCTGGCGCACCGCGTCCAGCTGGGCGTTTTACGTGACACAGCGGCAACACCAGTGCACAGACTAACAACGGACGACGGTTTCTGATTCCAATACCGACCAACGATGGCTGCCCGGCCAATTGGGTAAGATATCTTGTCAAGTAGTTCCGGTTCCTGGAGTCGTCAAAATTCAGGAAGAAAGACGGCTCCTGACTGTCCAGTTCACCGAGCTGTTATCCGCCCCGCGTCGGCTCCCTATCTTCCACGATTTTACATAGGAAAAAGTAATTCTAGAAGGAGTGGACATAGGACTCCCTTCCACTTTACCGCCAAAACAAACCTTGATCATTGGCGCACACGAAGGGCCACACTCTTAGCCGCCGCATCTCGCCAGATCTTCCGTGCGTCACACATTGAGAGCAGCCTCGATGCATGGGGTGCTCGGCACCAGGGTGGGCCAGCTTGCATAAATTCCAGGGTAAATCAGTCCTCTATCGATCGCAATTCTTAATTCTCAAATCCTCATGCCGTCAGCGCCGCCGTCAGCCCAACGAGATCGCCGAAATGGAACCCCTAGCTGCCTTTTTCTTTGGCTGCCGCCGACGGCATTTCAGTGGCCTGTCTCGTCTCGAACAACACCCCTATCGCGGGACGGGGAGGCACAGTCGAGTCCAGCTCATAGGTACGGAAGCTTGCATCGGGTTCAACGGACAAAGAAAAGTGGCGAGCCTGTGTAAACCTTCGCGGCTGCGCTACCCGTTAGAGTTAATTCCCATCCTAATGCGGCATCTAGATTTAAATGTAGCAATACGCTTGGGAACGGAGAACCTGTTGCCTTTAGGTTTGCGGGACCAGCTAGGTGGCGAGGTTTCAGCTAAAAAAACCCAGGAAACACCAACGTAAAATCTGCTAGTATGGAGATGGGACAACCAAAAATGCAGTCTACCTTTGGCTCTCTTGCCGACGTTCATTGGCCGAGACCCCATAGCTCGGCGCCAGTGTAAAAGCCAGACGGTGTGGCCATCTTGACGCTGCTCGCAGCGGCCCAGCTTTCCAAATTCCCAGCCTGGAGTCCTTGTCGTTCCGCTTGTTCCGGACCCCTCCCTCCCTTCTTTGCCCCTTCCCCTTGTCCAGCAGCATAATCCCTGCAAGCGACCTTGGCCTGCTCTTGGGCCTTCTGCGAGGAGTCTGGCCCCCCCCAGGTTAACCAAGCCAGCACAGCCCGCTCCTTCCCCCTCCTTGCCTTCTGCTTCAGCAGTGTGGCTCTAACAATTTCCGTCTCCTTCGCCGCCTCGCCTTTTCCCTATCTACATGCTCATTGCCAACCTTTTTCTCCACTTCTGAGCTCGTCACCTCTCCTACCTTCCGTCACGGTCGGACGTCGCCAGTGTTTCCCAACGTTTTTGGGAAGTCGCCTTCTTCAAAGCCTTGTGACATCCTAGGCTTTTCTCGACCGAGCCCGCTCATTCGGTTTTCTTCACCGACTGGTCGGCTCTGAGTAGGGATTGTGCAGGCCGCTTGTCTGTCGATGCCCAGGTGCAGCACGGCAAGCAATCACCCGATGGACACCGACCGGGAGTGAATCGTAGCCATCGACACCGGATACTTTGTGGCTTTTCTCTGGTACCCACCGGCAGGATAAACAATGGCATTCCTCAATCCAGCCGTCGCCGAGGCGATACGGGTGGTGGTACGGCAGGTGGTAACGGACACCGTCAGCAACTCGACGACCTTCGACCCCAACAGTGTACCGCCATCAACTTCATCGCCAATCCCCACGCTTAGTTTGACGACGGCAACAACCCCCATTTCGACCCCCGCTGAAACCACTGCCAACGGACCACCAGGCCCAGGGGCCGGAAGCGGACCAACGAATGGTAATAACAATAACCAGGGGAATAACTCATCGCCACTACTCTTCTTCGTCGCTCTTGGATTTGGCGTTGTCTTTACCAATCTCTGGTGAGTCGCACGCGATGCGCGGAAACGCCACAGGCGGGCTTCTAACACGGTGCTTCAGGATCATCGTCGGGGTCAAGTATTGCTTCAGGTACAATGCGCGGAGCAGGCAGATGCGATTGAACGAAGACGGCGAGCCGATCAATATGGAGAACATGCCTCGCCCCCACCGGAGGCGTCGCGAGAAGAAATTGATGACGATGGATGAGGTAAATGAAAAGTTTCCAATGCTCAAGTACAAGAACTGGGTTGCGAGTCGTGCGGAGGAGGGTCTCCCAACTCGAGGCGGCGTATCTGCACCCCCGAGCCGCCCTGGCAGCCTTCGCGACGTTGACGGTGTGGCCCCCGAGTTACCATCGAAGGAGCGTAATTCTATTGACGACCGACCGACCACGAGTGTGACCGGGACTGTTACAGAGAAACAACCCGAGAAAAAGCCGTCAACTCACGCCCCCAAGGAAAGCACCTCGAGTACGGTAAACGCACCTCCGCGAACATCCACCGATGCCCACCTCGTTCCAACGGTATCCGAGTCCGCGACCATATCAAAGGAGCCGAACAGAGCTTCCCAGGATGAAGACGAGGAAGATGACGAACACATCAACGCCGCTTTGCCGCCAGAATGCATGGGGACATCGGGGGATACCTGCGCTATTTGCATTGATACTCTGGAGGACGACGACGATGTGCGTGGCCTGACTTGCGGACATGCTTTCCATGCTGTTTGTCTCGACCCTTGGTTGACCAGCCGCCGAGCCTGCTGCCCGCTATGCAAGGCCGACTATTACACTCCTAAGCCGCGGCCACTCGTTCCTGAGACGGGAGAGAGCGGCGCAACCGGTATCATCACTGTTACCTTGCCGAACGACCGTAACACCCGGATGAATCTCCCAAACAGGCCTCGGCATGCTTTCTTTGGCATTGGTCGTGGTGGCAGACCTGCCCCCGGCTCGCATTACATAGTTGCCAACCAAGCAACTCTCAACACTTATGCTAGTCAGCCTTCGCCTCGCTCTGGACGTTCCAATGCTGGCAGCGGTGGCATTTTCGGCCGATGGAGGCGAACTGCAGCACCGTCATCTCCTGCCTCGCCCGCTGCTGCACCAGCACAGTCGGCTAATGCCCTGCCACAACAGGGTGGTTTGTTTTCAACGTTCAGAGCAGCGTTTCCCGCATTTCGTGCTCGGGGCGCTCCGGCGCCGGGAGCCAATGCAAATGTCACGCCTTCCAACCTTGAGGCAGGCGTTCGTGCTTGAGCTACTTTGGTCATTTTATTTACGTCTATGATTTGATCCAATCGATACCCCTCATATTTTCCTCAACATGTATATGTACTCTGCCTAGCGTGATAACAGCACTTAGGTTGCTGTTGCCACAGTCCTATGAGCATGACGTCTCTCTAACATCAATGAGAGTCCTCTCGGTTGCGACCACACCCCACACACGGACGGACTACCTCAACAAATATATACCTGAGCCCGCCTACAGTCACGGCCAAACCTCGACCGATATAGTTTTGTCTTGGCTACCAATTTACGGAGAGTGCGTCATATGTTGTATCAGGGCGCCGGAGGCAACGAATACGCCGAGTGAGGAGGGGTGATTTGTTTCTGTTTTTCCCATTCTTCTCAGCTGTTTAAAGGAATGCATAGCACAAGAGGTGGTCGGTTGATGGCTTGTTTTGGACCAACGGTTTATATTTGGCGCGTGCTAGCCCTGTCGATCGAGCAAGGAGTTTTATAGGAACGGGACCTGAAGTGATTGACCTGATGAAGGACACAGGCTGAGGTTCAATACCCGTCAACTAGATGTCCCCCCTGCGGTAATATTGCAGGGTGTCAGATGTGGACGTTGCAATAGCTTGCGGTTGACCGTGACGAACGTCCGCACCGGTGCCTGGTGTTTATAGGAGAACGAATAATCATGGATCTGCTGTATCTCACGCTATGAAATCTGGATTCAGTCATGTCACATCAGAATGAGGAGCGGAAAACAAGTGGGTTTTGCGTAGGCCAGTAGTCTGTTATATTTGTTGCTGGACGTGACCACTTCAAAGAAGTAGTTCAAGACATATCTTCTACAAAAAATTTCCCTTTTGAAACCTCCCGCCAAAATCCGCAGTTTTCGCCAGCAGTTGCTGCCGCTGTGAGTTGCTGATCTGCCCTCCCTTCATATCCTTCTCCCAGTCAAACGCCCGCTTACTCGGGTCATCCTCTTCGTCGTCCCCTTTCCTCGAAGACCCATATGCTCTTCCGGCATGCCGCTTAGCCTGGTGTTCCTCCATTAGACTCCGGCCACGGGTCTGCTCCGTAAACGCCCGGATTTTGTTTTCGTTTGCCCGTCTCCCGGACGAGGTTCTCGAGGAGGCCGAGAGTTGACCTACCGGCGCGGATGCTGCGGAGGCGTCCTCTCGTCCGAGCACAGCGTTGGCGAGACGCCGCGCTTTCTCCTCGGGTGTTTCGGTCCAGATACTGCTGATACCGTTGCTGGACTTTTGTGAGACAGACCGTCCGCTCGCAAACTTGCGAGCCTTGAGCTTTGTCGGATCGGGAGCGCGGTAGCCGCTGCTGGTGGGGGGCGCCACCATCCAATCGTCGCGCTTGGGGGCCGTGGATTCGGGTGGTGCGTGCGCGGCGACTGCGACGGAGACGGAGGGCTCGTGGTGTTGGCGGGTGGCAGGAGGGAGCGCTGGTCCCCAGTCGGAGTCGGAGTCCGACTTTGGTTCCAAATCGAGATCGGTGTGAGGGTGCTCTGAGAGAGGCGCGGGAGGGGGTGCGGGTCCGAAGATGCGCTTTGCGGCCGTTGAGGACGACGGGACGGTCAGGTCAATCCTCGGTGGAGGGGCCGGACCGGTGTCTGAATCACAGGGGTCGTCATCGAGATCTACATCATCCGTCTTCGTAGAAGTGGGTGGAATTGCTGGCCCAATACGCCGTTCTGTCTTGGGGGCGTCGAAATCGTCGCCCCTCCTCATTTGACTGGGGGGAGCTGGGCCAATTGACGGCGCAGGTTTTGGCGCTGTAGGGGCCGACACACTGGGTCCAAAACTATCATCTGAGTCGCCGTCGTCGAGGGCTATCTCATCTTCGTTGTCGCGGCGGGTTGTTTTCGTTGGCGGCGCAGTCTCTGGCGCGTCATCTTCTGGAGCACGTTTGCGCTTTTGGAGGTGCGGTGGCAGCTGGGGCCCTATTGATGCCATGATGAAGGAGGCTGAGGAAAGGGTCGACGTGAGACTGCCGTAATAGGTGTATCCAAGGTGTTGTCGGCGGGTTTGGGTGTTCTGTGCTGCTCCAAACGAAGATCAACCGACGCGATTCGGCTTGTGGTGGAAGCTTGTGTCTGGACGACGCCAGAAGTGATAAGGGGTCTGGGAAGTCACATCTCCACTCAAAGATTGTTAGTGGGGGACGACAATTGGGCTTCCTGGTCACAAGCGGGGTTCCTCCAGTCACATGGCAATGTAATGCTTCGAAAGCGCGCTATCCTTCCGTGAAGGTAGGCTGTCCGACACTGTATCTGCATTTTTTGATCGCATCTATGGTCTCAGTTATTTCGTCGAGGAGAACCCTTCGACTGAAATATCTTCGCATTAACGAGACTCAGCACTAACAACCTTACAGTGAGTGGCGTGACGCCCTCCCAAAGCTGGCTCCTCTAACTATCGATAAGCGAACCCGTGTGGCTGGGCCGCCTGTTCCTAGCTCGAAAGTGAGATGCAGGGGATCTCGGGAGCTGCGTAGGTGCATCCATATCGCAACTGCCCTGTTACCTGAAGCCTGATCGCGCAATATCGCATACTCGACGAGCGCAAGCCAGCCATTGACAGTGAAGGCCTGCCGGACTTCCTTTAGTTCGATTTCAGCATTCGGCCCTATTTTCCGGGAGTTGCACCCCATCCGAAATTCCCTGGAATCCTCGCAGCGATCGATAGTAATTCAACGGCCGGTTCTTCACAGAACCATGCGGTGCGCTAGACATAGCTGATGAGTCCGAGTTCGCCGCGGAGAGACCATGGCTTGGGGGGAACCATGGCGGATATTCCCGACCAAAGCTCGAGTGACGAGGAGACCGTGAAGGGCGATCGCGATGACCACCACATCATCGAGATCCACGACGACGAGAATCAGTCGACCACAACGCCCATACCACCAATTGGCGGAAGTTCCATCAGGAACCGTTACCGAGAGCTTATAGAAGCCCAGCAGGAGGCGGCCTCGGAATATGGTTCAGGCGATGTAGCTCCCCGCCGTGTCGATAGCCCCATAGACTCGCTGCTCTCTATACCAGACGACTCGCCCTCGGTCCAGGTATGTGGTTCACCAGAGCAAGACAGGATAGGAATATCTGGGCAGTGCTGACGGTACAATGCAGGGTTCTGTGGTCTCCTCGCCTGCGAGCAGTGCTGTGCTGCCCCACCGACCCAGCTTCAGGAGTCCAACCCCTTCCTTCCGACCGTTCGACAGGAGGTTTCAGTCACGAATATCCTCGCCTAGCGTCGCCTCATCGAGAGCCTCCTCGCCAGCCTTTCCAGGTGGCCACAGCCGGACCGTGTCCGTAAGCAGTCAGCTCTTGTTCGACCCGGGCGAAACAGACTCCCTTTCGCCACCGTGGGAGGCAGTACGCTGGACAAAGTTACAGAAAATGAACGGCCAGGCATTTTCTGAGGTCGGGAAGCGAAGCTTTGGCTCCCCTACCTGCCTCGCGGTCTCGGCCACCATCGTGCTTGGGACATCCAAGGGTATAATATTAGTGTTTGACTATCACCAGAGTCTCAAAATGATCATTGGGCCGGGGACTAAAGGTACGGTCGCCGTCACATCACGATTCTAAACTAGAACTAACTTTCCTTAGCCGTAGAGTCCGGCCCAATTACCTCGATCGCTATCTCGGCAGATCATACCACGATTGCTGGCGGACATGCAAATGGCAGCATATTCACCTGGGATACAACGCGGGGTGCGTCGAAGCCTTTCCTGAGCATTCCGCATCTGGACCCGTCCCAACTGCAGAATAGGACCGTCGATGGCCACCTCCCAAACGTCGCCATAACACATCTAGGATTTTTAGGTGCTAGGCACACTGCGCTTGTGTCGGCTGATGATCGAGGGATGGCCTTCTCGCATCTTGCGACGCGGGGCACAGGAGCACTTAGTAGGACAGTTAAGACGACTCGTATTCTTGGCCGGTATCCGGACTCCAAGCCGCCGTCGGGCAAGGAGTTGAAACCCAGCACTGTCCTAGCATTTGCGCCATTACCACTCGGAAACGTAGATGTGACCACTGACACGATGGGCCTTACGGCCATGCTCACGCCCTATCTACTGGTTATAGTCTCAACAACGCCTATTGCTCAGACACAACATAAATCCGCCCGACCCAAGGAAGTCGCGGCACATAGCGCCATGACAGGGTGTTTAGCTTGGTTCCCTGCCGTTAAGCTGAAAGTTGCGGATGCTGTCACGGGAAGCCAAATGTCCAAAGTCAAGCTGGTGTATTGCTGGTCCAACGTACTGACCGTACTGGACGTCGATGAGATACCAGCCCTCGATAAGGATAAACCACCCTCGCTCAAGTTCAAGGCACGCAGTCGGTGGAAATGCGAGGAACCTATAGTCGCGGTACAATGGCTCAGCCGATCCGTCTTGACGGTGTTGACCATTAGCCAGAGGCTGATCGTCCTGGAGGATCGCAGTATGAGAATGACGGAGGCTTTCGACCTCATACGCAAGCACATTTACCACGTCGACTTGTTCTCAAAGCAGCTGCATTCAATCGTGGAGCAACTGGACGAGGGGGACGGATTGATGCACGGTGTCGTTGCTGATGCGTTTTACATGAGCTTCAAGGCCTACAAAAGCCGACTCTTCCTCCTAGGGTTTAATGATGTCTCAATAGGGACACTCTCTAACTGGGCCGATCGTCTCATCGCCCTGATGGAGAATGGCGATTATCTTGGTGCCATTCAACTGGCCACGTCATACTATACCGGAGATGCAAACAAACTCACGGTTGGCCTACCTGAAGACACCGTTTCTCGGCATGCCATTGTCTTGGACAAGCTCATGGAAATCATGAGCGCATCTCTGAAATATGCCTTTGGACAACGGCAGAACGCCACCGGGACTGTGGATGATAGCCACCTCCGAGAGCTCGCTGAGACGTGCTTCACAGGGGCTCAGTGTGTTGGGGATAACGACTTCCTCTTTGACGAGATGTACGAGTGGTATGAGGATGCCGGTGTTGAAAATATATTTCTTGAGACCTTGGAGCCTTATATCCTCGACAAGACGATCAGCGCTGTCCCTCCAGTGGTTATGAAAGCCCTGGTCACTCATTTCGTGCAGAAGGGCTGGGAAAGCCGGCTCGAGGAGCTCATCTGCCACTTGGGTACTGCCACGCTCGATTTGGACCAGATTACCGTCCTCTGCAAGCAGCACGGTCTATATGATGCGTTGATTTATGTCTGGAATCAGGCCCTAGGAGACTACATCACACCATTGTTCGATCTCTTGGCGTTGCTGGTGCCCCTGATGCAAAATGGGGAATACACGGGCTCCATGAACCCGACAGAAGACGAGATAGGGGTGAATGCCTACAAGGTCTTCACCTACCTTTCTTATGTTCTCACCGGGCGCGTATATCCAACGGGGGAATCCATCCCAGACCCACTTGCCCAGAGAGCTAAAGCCGAGCTGTATTGGTGCCTTTTCTCGGGGAAGAGCATCACTTGGCCAAGGGGCACCACCAAGAGATTGCGGACGAAACCTGGGCAGCTGCAAGAGCCGTCATTTCCGTACTTGCGAATGATCTTGAAGTTTCACGCTCCAGACTTTCTAAGCGCCCTCAACGAGGCATTCGAAGATCCCTTCTTGAACGACTCCCCAGAGCGGCAGATGAACGGCAGTCAAGGTCGAGATTTACCTGAGGAACAGATATTCGGCCTCACGGTTAATAGACAGTACATCGTCTCCATACTCGTGGAACTGATGAACCCGACTGATTTCCCTCCTGCCGACACCATTTATCTGGATATGTTCATCGCCAGAAACATGCCAAAGTACCCACAGTACCTTCTCTTTACAGGCTCAACACTCACCAAAGTGCTGACTGGGTTATGCAATTATCCTGGGGAGGATCTCTTTGACGACGCGCAGCTGAGCGCAGAATACCTATTATCGGTTTACCAGCCACCCAATATGGATGAGCTTATTCCGCTCTTCAGGGAGGCCGGTTTCTTTCGCATCTTGAAGCGCATATACAGGGCGAACAAACAGTATGGGAAACTCGTGCAGACGTATTTTGAAGACCTTGATGACCGCGAGGCCGTCTTTGATTGTCTTCAGACATACCTAAATCCACGGGCTTCCCTTTCGCGGCGCCAGATTCAGGACATCCGCAGCGTCATCGAAGAGCATTCAGCAGAACTTGTCAGGCTCAGCCCTCGAAGCGCAGCAAGGATCATTGGAGAGTACTCTCCAGAACTTCACCAACAAATCCTAGATTCTGTGCCCGGAGAGCCTCACCTCCAATATGACTACCTCCAGGCGATATTGGAGCCTTCAGAAGGAGTGTTGTCAGACAAAACCCCGCACAGAGATCTCATAGAACAATATGCGCGGCTCATGTGCAGGTTCGACCCATCACACGTATCAGACTACGTGGGGCTGGTGCAGTCGGCTGATCTCAGACTGGAGAACTTGTTGCCTACCATGGAAGATACTGGCGTTGTCGACGCTGTAGTCATTCTCATGGCTAAGGACGGACAAGTGCAAGCCGCCATGGGCCGCCTAACAAAACACCTCGAAACGCTTGGGTCAGCGCTGCACGGAGTACTGAGCAGCGTTGGCGAAGATGGAGACTCGGTCGATGTTCAGGGCTCGGCCGAGGATCTCATGCTAGCTCTTCAGAAGTACGTACTCGTGGGTATTTGGCTCTGTCAGGGGCAGACCAAGATGGCCCGTGAGGCAACCGGCCAGCGGAGACGGCAAAAGGGGGAGAAACCGCCGAGCAAAGATGCGCTTTCGCCTGACGAGTCTCTGTGGCTTGACTTGATCGATGCAGCCGTCCAAGTCACCAAACTGCTGTCAAGAGATCTGCAGTCGTACGTAGAAGAACCATCTCCGGCGGCGGACGGGGATGCTGAGCCCAAACCGTTTATCCAATATTTGGATACCGAAAAGCTGTTGACTTCTCTGCGGTCTCTCGTCCAAAACACATTCACCGCCCTCCTCACGTCTACCTCAACGCCCGCAACGTCTTCGGCTCAGGCCCGGGGCACGACAGTGCTAGGGTCAAATCTCTCGTTTCTCCGCATTCTACGCGCATTTTTAACGCGAGCGGCATCGTCCTCGCCCAACCTAGCCGACTTGCGTGCGGTTCTGTCCTCGGTTTTTGCTGCTTATGCCTACGAAGAGTCAATTCTTCGCCTATCCAATCGGTTACTAGAACGCAGTCTCTTTGTGAGCGTTAGTGAGGCTGTGCAACTCCGACAGCGAGGGTGGCGGCCTAAAGGATCGACATGTGAGGCATGCAACCGGCGGGTGTGGGGTCCTGGTGTGGCTGGCAACGTCTTTGAGGCCTGGGAAGAACGCCAGGCCGAGGGGGAGAGACAGCGGTTGCAGAAGAAAATCTTAATGTCGCCTATCAACTTAGATGACCGAGGCAAGGGAAGAAGCGGTGGAAGCTCTCTTGCGTCCCCTATCGAAGAAGATTATAACGGCAATGGAAAGGGAAAAGGGAGGGACCTGAGCCCACGCTTTGAGGCGCTAGATGTCCGTCACGGCAACGAGTTAAACGGGCACAACGAGCCTGTAAGGGACGGTGATGTCAAACTGCAAAGCAGCGGTGGCGCTCCCGGGCTTGGAGCTTCCTCAGCGAATAGTGAGTGTAGTCCACTGAGTCCGGGACAGGGGGGGGCACTTCTCGGACCACTTGTTGTTCTGGCGTGTAGGCACATTTACCACCAGAGCTGTCTAGAAGAGCTCCAGATGAAAGAGGCGATCCAAAAGGGAGGAAGACACGGCAAGGAAGCCGAGTACAGGTGTCCGATTGATGGCTAGTTTTATGGATTACGTGTGGAGAAGCAGGCAGTCCACGACTTATTTGCGACCCCCTTTTACATGTGTATGTTTCACGAGCATTATGTCTAATTGCACTGCCGCCAGGCCCCTAGCTGTGGAACCACTTGGGTACATTTTTGGATTGTCAAAAATCATGTGCAATTGTATCCATCTCGACTTGGAAGTCACAGGGGGATAAAAGGGCACGTGAGATGCTCCATCAATCCGTGTTTGTTGAAGCTTGGACCATGCAGATCTGCGGGTGATGCCACTGCAGGGCCACTGCATTTAGCAAATCCCAACGCCCTCGTTTGCCAGAAGCATCAAATTCCCTTCCCTTGACATGTTAGTCCATCATGCTGGCTACATCTGAAGAGGAGGAGGAAGGCCTCATCCTCTCCGAAGGCAATAATATTTCCGATAACGAGGTCTCAACATCAGGCGACGATGAAGAAGAAGACGACGACGACGAGCCGCTGCCGCCCCCGCAACCCTTTTCCCAACACACCTTTGCGCCACCATTTTATGGTCGCCCACCCACGCCGCTGCCGCCCTCCCCATCCCTAACCTCCCTCCTGCGTCCGTCACGGCCGACGACGCCAGACCAATCCGACGACGATAACCCCGCCGAGCCTGTCCCGCGCGCCAGCCCAAAAGTGCCCACCTACGAATATTACGGCTTCGTGCTCTACCTCTTCAGTAGTCTCTCCTTCCTCATCTACTTGCTGTGGAGCTACCTGCCCTCCCCCTTCCTCCATGCCCTCGGTATATACTACTACCCCAACAGGTGGTGGTCGCTGGCCATTCCGAGTTTCCTCGTCATGACCTATGTGTACATATATGTGGCGCTCGCGGCGTACAATACCGAGATACTGACCCTTCCGTTGGGGAGCATCGAGACGATTGTCGATGAGGCGGCTAAGGTGGCGGTGGTGGACTCCAAGGGACGGATACGCGCGGATGGACGTGGCAGGAGGGAGAGGGAGAGGTATTGGAAGGATGGGCACGAGGGGAATAGTCTACTGACGCCAGGAGGGGGGTTGAATTGGAGGGCGGTGTGGAATGAGGGGACGGATGCGGTTATGGATGTGCCGCTGGCGGGAGTTTGTGAGGTGTTGTACGGGGAGGGGAGGGATTATGATGAGGAGGTGGAGATGGGCGAGGGGGATATTGTTATTGTGAGCTGAGCTTGGGGAGGGGGCATAAGATTGGCGTTTAGATACCCTACTTGCTTTGGCTTTATTCATCCTCATCGCCAGTCCGTGGCTTTTTGATGAGGCTTGCGTTGTGAAATAAATCAACATATAAAACAACGACACGGCTAACCCTAACCCAACGCAATGCCCGTCCACATTTTTTAGACTAGTGCCAAGAATAGGTATGGCGCACGCGAATTCGGGGAGCTGTATCAACACGCATTGCTTTGCTGCTCCTGCACCACGCTGCACTGATAGTTCAACAGTTTTCTCGCAACCGTTTAACCCCATTTAGCATCGAAGCGATACCTCTTCCTAATCCACGCGTCCCATCCGCCATCAGTTTTACGACCGGAGCTAGAGCTCACCATGGCACAGCAGCAACCCCTCTCGTCGTCGTTTCAGCCGACTGACATTTACGGCGGAGGTGCGCAATCGATTACTTTCCCTCTATATATACCAATTGGCGGCTACTAACTTGTTCTCCTCCGTTCAGATGAGGTCTCAGCGCTCGTACTAGACCCTGGCTACTGTAACACCCGAGCTGGCTTCGCAGGCGAGGAGATTCCAAAGCAGCTGATCCCTTCATCGTACGTGCATGTCAACGGCCTCGACATCTTCGGCGATGAGGTCCTCATACCGCGCGAGGGTATGGAGGTGCGCAACTATATGAATAAGGACAGCGTCGTCGAGGACTGGGACGCTGCCACCAGGCTGTGGGAGCACATGCTCATTAAGCGTCTGCAGCCTGACCGACCGACGCCCCCGAGCAAGAACGGCTTAAATGTCGCCGACGATGGCGACGTGGCTATGGACGACGCAGGCGATGCGACCGAGGAGCTCGACGCGCAAGAGAAGCCGCTCGCAGAAAATCCACTGCTCATGACGGAAGCCCCGTGGAACGCACCCAAGGCTCGCGAGAAGGCTATTGAGATTGCCATGGAGAATTGGGGATGCCCGGCCTTTTGGCACAGTAGGACGCCGGTGCTGGCTGCCTTTGCAGCTGGCAAGGCTACGGCCCTGGTGATTGACGTTGGGGGTGCCAACACAAGCATCACGGCTATTCACGACGGCATGGTCCTTAAGCGGTCCATCCAGCGGTCGCAGGTTGGTGGAATTTGGCTGAGCAGCCAGATCCGGGCAATGTGGGGCGAGTGTGATCCCAAGGTGGACTTGGTCCCTACATTCATGGTCGAATCCAAGAAGCCCGTTGAGGCTAATGCCCCGGCTGACTACCGCCCTCGGAAGTTCAACTTTACGATTTCTGATTCGTTCCGCGCCTTCGAGGAGGAGCGTGTGCTGACCGAGTTTAAGGAGTCGGTGGTTGAGGTGTGGCGTGGCCCGGGTCGATATCAGGCACAGAACAACGAGGACTTTGCTAGGTCCCAGCCCGGTCGCGTCTTTGAGATGCCCGATGGCAGCAATCAGATGTGGCGCGAGCAGCGATACAAGGTCGCTGAGGGTATGTGGGACGACACGGCCGCCTATGGCGCCGCAAGCGACGAAGGCCGCATCACGAAGCAGCAGACCATCCCTGCGCTGATTCGCCAGTCCCTTGAGGGTGTCGATGTTGATCTCCGCCCCAATCTGCTCGGTAATATTGTCGTAACGGGTGGCACCAGCTTGCTCAACGGCTTCAACGACCGGCTCAACCTTGAACTCACGGCCATGTTTCCCGGGCTTAAGATCAAAATCCATGCGGCCGGCCTAACGAGCGAGAGACGCTTCGGTGCTTGGATCGGGGGAAGCATTCTAGCTAGTCTCGGAACCTTCCATCAGATGTGGATCTCAAAGAAGGAGTATGAAGAAAACGGCGCTGGCATCGTTGAGAAGCGGTGCAAGTGAGTAAAACAGGCCATTGAGGGATTTTGTTTATGGTCACCCTGGTAGAACTAGGGGTTTTGTCTAAGGCGTTTGGAGTTCCATGGAAGTTTGACGGGCGTCTAGGTCTCGGCGGTGAACCAAAACCAAGGGGAAGATTTCAGGTGTAGCGTTTTCAGAGATCAGATCAGAGTTGTTGACAGCCAGCTCTTAAGAGAAAGTCCAGCTTTTGGTACGTAAAATGCCAAGTTTTATCAAAGTCTATGGAGAGAAGCACGGCTTCGTTGTAAGCTCATCGTCTAGTGTCTACAGTTCGACCCCCGAAGCCTTGTTCGCGTGGTACTTTGCAGCTCGACTAGCAATCATGAAGCCCTACCACCCCCGCCACCTGGGCCAAATATCCACCACCTCGTCCTCACGCCCCTTGTTCCTGCTATCCACAACCAGATAATAGTCATAGCACGCTCCCGCAATGCAGCTATGATTCGGCCAAACCCGCACTTTATCTCCCACTCTCAATGGTACCCGTTCCTGGTCCTCCCTCGACCCATTCCACGTCAAAATACCATGCTCCTGGCTAATCCGCCCAACCTCCCACCCCTCATGGACACGCGGGAACTCCGCACCCGGGGCGGGGTTCTTCATGGCACCGCCCCATGGCATTAGAACCCCCCAGCCGGAATAGTGCTGTCCTGGGACGGATCCCTGATCCAACACTGGCTCCCGCCCCAGCGCGAGGTTCCCCGCAGTGATGAGCGCTTCGGCCGTGCCATTGCGACCTCGTCCGGGGTATACGGATGCAACCTCGGCGACGATGGTGATGGCTATGTCGGCCGTCGTCATGAGCGAAGGGTCCCGCGCGTGCGTGGCCAGCTGCTGTAAGTCTAGAGTGGGGTATACTCCAGCGTGGACTTCGAGTTTGAGATCTTGGGCGTGGAGGGTGGTGAGGAAGTGTTGAACTTGGTGAACCCGGTCATCCGCTGCTGTGTCTCCTTCCGTTTCCCCCGAAAAGCCCAGAGAGGGGTGCTGGATCGTTGTTGCTGTGGGGGTAGCGCCGAAAGAGAGAATGAGGGGATGGGCGGGGCTGATTTCGCGGACAAGTCTGGCTACGATCTGCAGGCCAGATATCTCGTCGGCGAGGTAGTGCATGGCGGCCCAGTTCTGGCGCGCTCCGTAGCTGTGCCCGGCATGACTGTAGAGGCCGCGGAGGATACATGCCCCGGAGGCTTCGAGGGAGAGAATGGAGCAAATCAGGTCGGCGCAAGTGGAGGAGGCGGGAACTACGCCAGAACGGCCGTAGCCGGCGTCGATTTTGAGAAAGACTGAGACTGGTGAGAGGTTGGATGAGAGGGCTGAGACGGATGTAAGTTGGTGTGGGTGGTCGATTAGGACAGACAAGGTGTTTGGGCCGGTGGATGAAAGAAAGGAACGGAGGCGGGAGACAGCGGATGGAAATAACGGGAAGCCGAGGAGGACCTGGTAGGTTTTTAGAAGTCGGCCGAGATTACATGAACGCAGTAGAACACGTACATTCACATTTCGTCCTTTGGATTGAAATTCCTGGACCAGAGGGAGGAGATTTTCGGCTTCGAGGATGGTGGATACTACCAGCGAGACCTCTCGTGAGTTATCACCCACTTGGAGCCGGGTAAGCTCGGTGGTCTTGTGCCCCCCCCCCCCCTCTGTTAGTCGGTGGCTTTACAGTTGAGGAACTGGGTCGTAGGCAGGGAGTCAGGGCTTTCCCAGCAAAGCTAAGCAAACACGAAGAAAAAAAAGGGGGGGGAAACAAGATAGCCGTGTCGGGTTGTCTCGCCTTGTGGGTTTTGGTGTGGGCGCGCCACAACAGCCCGAGTCTCGTTGTCGCTTCGAGCATTCGCTCACAGTTCACCACGACTTTGGCCACATCGAGGACAGCGCAGGGCGTGGGTACTTGATGCAGTGTCTTGCCCACAAACTGAGCACGGAGCTGCTCTTTAAGGGGGAGGTCTGCTGCGGTCGCCATCTTCATTTCGCAATCGAAACAGGCTTTTCTCACCAGGCCACAAAGTTGGGATGCGAACATGAATGGATCCAAAACTACCAGGATGGGAGAAAGGTGGAGCGGCAATGACTAACACCAGTTGAGGCAACGAAGCCACCAACAACTTCTACAGTCAGATCTGTACACAAGCATTAGAGCTATAATAAATCCGGCTTGACTGTAGAAATCCGTCCGCCCGTATTTTTTATGTGGCCGTCAACGATAGCCACCAACTAAATCGCTATATGGAAATTAGGTCTCAGGGCACTGTATTCGTAGGCAATTCTAGGGGCCTCAGGGCTGGGTTTACCACACAAGCCCCACATTGACATTAACGCTACCTGATCTGGCTTGTACGACTGGGCAGATCTGACTGTAGCCAAATGCACAGGCCGCAACGGTATCAATCGCAGTGGGCCCACTTTAAGCCGCGCGTGAACCAAGAACAGGCAGATGGCGCTGCTTCTAGAGCCGGGCATCATTGAAATTCAAATTGACGAGCTCTCTCTTTTCACGCCATCACTTTTAACAACCCGCGAAATTCAATCTCAACAAAGCAGCAGACCCCGCGTTTCCCACGGAATATTCCGATCAACCCCCCTGCTCCGAATCTCACCAGAGGAGCACGCAAGTCATGATCTAATCTGCTGTTCGCTCGCGCAGATTGGGAGGAGTTCCAGGGGACGATCGAGAACCCGCGCGATTCACACGCAAACATGGCAGCCATAAACACCGAACTCGATTTCGCCTCGCTCAGCGATGAAGGCTGGAGGGCCCAAGAAGCTCGCGACGAAGCCGCAATCGCCCACATCAACGCAAGCTTCAGCGAAGGCAACGATCTCACTGACCTCCTCAGCAAGGTCGCCGAAGGCACAATCGACCAGGCGGGCAAAGCCGATGACGCCATTGACTACGAGGATATCGACTTGAGCGACGAAGATGACCTGCCTGACGAGGAACCCGGCACCTCTGGTGCCACCGGCGACGTTCCTGGACTTACCGATGACGGCGGCACTAGCAACGACACGGACGACCTGTTCGGGGGAGATATGCCTTCCTCGCCTATGGACCTCGGCCACGCCGACCTCCGCTCGTCGCCGCACCCCCTCGATCCCGATGCCGACGACCGAATTCACTTGGCCTTACCTGGCGGTGAATCGCTTGAAGAACTCCGCCAGCTGAACTTCGATCTCGACGACGGTCCAGGCGAGGGCAACCAGGATCCCAATATCCCCCCTCCAGCCGATAACTTGATTGAGGCGGTCAAGCAGGCATGGCCAGGTTTCGAAGAGAATATCGTCATTAACTGGGGCGAAATATTCCGTGTGAAGCCGATGCAGTGGCTCTCGAAGAAGCCAGTGAGACCCCCCAAGCCCCTGGTTCCTACCAAGCTCAGCTTGGAGCTGGATGTGGACCATGAGAAGCAGTTTCGAATCCCCGGTCTTGCTTCGTCTTCTGTTTACCAGAGGATCAAACTTGCTGAGGCCCAAGAGCTTGTATGCCTTGAGGATCCTGAGCCTCTGGAGCAGGCGGATCTCGAAGTTTTCACAATTGAGGAGGAGGATGAGACGGATTCTGAACACATGGGCGGATTCTCGCTGAGAGACATTGCCACCATCTGTGACGACTGGGATTCCATGATCGTTCTTGGCGATGCTATCCCCGCGCAGGTCGAGTCGAAGCCCGACAAGCTCATCAAGGGCGAGTTTGACGAGGATGGAGAACTGGACGATGCCTTCTGGGAGGAACCTGCTGCTAAGAGAAGGAAGGTGGAGATCCCGACTGGCTTGCCACCGATCCCGCGCTACATGGCGCCCAATTTTGACAATTTCGAGGAAGCTACCGCAAAGCTTGGGAAGCGTGTCATTCTTGACATGAACGACCCCTATCTTCTTATTGATGACGTGGATTTGGAGCGCACAACCAAGAGGAGAAAGACGCAGCCCAAGATGGTTCGCATGGCAAATGGGAAAACTCGCATAGCTCTATCCGAGCGATTCGATTTCTCGTCTGATCCCGCGTACGACGCCCTAAAGGAGAATAACCAGAATAGGGTTCGCGCGACATTGGCGAGTATTCCGGTTGAGCACAGCATGACGGCTCAGAGACTCTCATGGCCATACTACAGGGTCAAACTGACAGCCAGTGATCCTCACAGCTACCACCGACCGCAGCTCAATCCTCGGAAAGAGGCTTTCACGCAGATCAAGTTTTCTAGGCCAAATGTTGTCAAGAGAAAGCTTCTGAAGGGCAAGCGGGTCAGTGAGATATTCAGGCAGTCTCAAGATCTCACCATGAACGACAACTCGACAGCCATTCTCTTTGAGTACTGTGAGGAAATTCCAACTGTCCTTTCCAACTTCGGCATGGGCCAGAAGATTATAAACTACTATCGTCGCAACAAGGGTGGTGATACCCGGCCTGAGAAGCGCGAACTCGGTGAGCTTTGTATTCTGATGCCGGAAGATCGATCTCCTTTCGCCATCTTCGGTCACGTTCATCCAGGCGAGGTTGTGCCTACCCTTCACAACCAAATGTTCCGCGCCCCAATCTTCAAGCATAGCCCGAGGAAGACCGATTTCCTCATCGGCCGGAGTAGCACGGGTCAGCACGGCTCGACTTGGTACATCCGTAATATCGACCACTTGTACGTCGTCGGGCAGACGCTTCCGTCCATGGAAGTCCCTGGGCCGCATTCGCGACGTGTTACCAACATCGCCAAGAATCGTCTCAAGATGGTTTCCTACAGGCTTCTTCGCCGCAGCGAGCACGTCACGCTGCACGATATCACTCAGCACGTCGCAGAATCGAATGAATCTCAAAACCGGCAGAAGCTCAAGGAGTTCCTTCGCTTCCGCAAGGACACCAAGGACTGGGCACTTCCCGAAGGAGAAGAAATGATGTCAGAGGCAGGGATACGCGCTCTTGTCAGGCCAGAAGAAGTCTGTCTCTTGGACGCAATGCAAGTCGGTGCCCATGAACTCGAAAACGGTGGCTATGAGATCAATGACGGCGACAAGGATGACATTATGGATGCCGAAGAACTGCAGCCGGATGCACTCGCAAGTAAAATGGCACCATGGAGGACGACCAAGGCATTTATTGACGCTAGCCACGGCAAGGCCATGCTCGCCGTCCACGGTGCCGGCGACCCAACCGGAAAAGGATTAGGCATCAGCTTCCTAAGGACTTCAATGAAGGGCGGCTACCTCGAACAGCTACAGGGACCATTGGCGACGTCGGCGGATGCCATCGAACGGCAGCGAAAGGCTAACGGTGGCCATATGTACAACGTCAAGAATCAGGACAATCTCTATACGGAAGCGATCAACGACATTTGGAACCGACAGCGCGAGAGTCTGCAAGATGCACAAGAACACGATGACGACGACGTCCTCGCCCAAGAGGATGAAGACGATCGCTTCAATGTGCAGAACCCGAGCCAAGTTGCGCCAACTCCGGCGGCCGTTGAAGGCATGAGTCAAATCTCGCAGAGCGTGGCCAGTACCATGAACAAGCGAAAGCTCAAAATCACCCGCGAGGTGAGACGGGAGGACGGATCTACCCATACCGTCACCGAAATTGTGCATGACCCAGTTGTTATCGCCCAATACATCAAGAAGCGGAGGCAGCTAGATCTCGAGAAGATCGAGTACGTATCGCCTAGCCCGTGTTCAATTGAGGATGAAAGTGCTAACCTGTCACGCAGTATTTATTCGATCGCACAGCTCACGGGTAACCACGAGAGGGATAATCTCATCCTGGAAATGTAGGCTTCATTATGCCTCGAGCTGATTGCTAGAGCTAACATGGTGGAACAGAGCACGCAAGGAACAGGAGCGCCTAGAGAAAAACAAGGAACGCCGCAAGAAACGTGAGAAGCAGAAGAAGCTTCAGGCAAAGATTTCGGGCGCCGGCGACATACCCGAGGAAGGTTCACCAGAGCCTACGACCGAGAAGGCAACGGGCACGACGCGGAAATGCGCAAACTGTGGTCAGGTCGGACATATCAAGACCAACAAAAAGTATGCCGCGCTTCAATGCAGTATTTGCAGATGCAGTATTCGGCCTTGAGCCATGAATGGCCCGAGTCTTGCAAGTAGCAGACTCTTGCCTTGTGCCTCGAAAGTTTCGAGACTTGCGATCTTTCCCCTGAGGCATCTTTTTGCTTTTATTTTTCATTCCGACATGTGATGTTCTCCGCTAACCAGCAACCTCAAGGTTGTGCCCGATGCTCAACGGATCCATGCCTCGTGACCAGAATCACGACGACCTCGCTAGCCTAGGCTCCATCAGCGCCCCCGTCGCCGCCAGTTTCATCAGCACTGGCTAGGTTTTTTTCTTCTTCTTTTTCTTTCCTTTTCTAAATATTCAAGATTACTATGCATAGTCTGTCTTCCGAGGTGTTTGGTAACGGAAAAGGAGTTTGGGTTCTGGCGGGGGTTATATCTAGTCTGGTTTGAGTTCAGGAATCAGGGATAGCGATCATGGGCATAGCATAATCAGTCAAGACAAGGTAAAAGGCCGAGTGCACATGGCTTGTTTAGTGATGGACTCGATATACCACGGTGGATTAACCAGATTTGGGCAGCAAGGGGGCTCTGATGAAAGATGCCAAGGTAGTCTGAAGATAGGTTATTCTGACACACAAAGTTGAGAGCGCATACAAACCGAAATTCTGGATGAGATCGAATAGGACAAGCCATTCCAGATCGGGACCAGACCAGATCACCACGGTAATCATTACATGCTCGGTGGGGAATAGTGCCACCCGCGGTAAACTCCGACGGTGGACTTCCAGCATGCGGTGGCAACGACAAATAACATGACATGACATATCACGTTGCGGTGTCACCTTGTTTGTCTATTTAGGTCCGTGGGACAAGATACGCCCGCCTGCCGCAGCGTGCAGCGTGTGCTTGTTTTAATTGTGCTTGCTATGTGGCGGCGAGTGCAGGAGGAAGGTTTCACGGAGGGACTAGAACTAAAAACCGTTCTTGTTAATGAAGCAGAGCGGAGCTTAGGCGGTAGTGGGGAGTGCTCCATTTCCTGCGCAGATCCATCGGATGGAGATCGTGACACTGTGCGAGAGGATGAAATGTTCAACCTCGAACGTTGTGTTTTGGGCCCCCGGCGGTGAGCTGTATGTGCGTGAGAATGTGTAACTGCATAAGTGTATGTGAGGGGCAAGGAGGCAAAGAAGGAGGGAGGGGGAGGAAACGAGGGGAAGGAAGTCATGGACTGGTTTCACAGCAGAGCACAGCATCGCATCACAGTCTAACTGTTTTTTTCCTTTTTCTATAAACGTTCATGTTGTTTCTAGAAGGCGGGTTAGAAGGCTTGGCGATCTTACCGTGATGGTTATGTGATGTTTACATAGACCTTCTCCAGGAAAAGAGAGGATGGATGGGTGGGGGTTGGTTGGTTGGTTTAGATTCAGAGAGCAGAGGCACATGGTTCCATTTTTGGAAGCAGCACACCCACTTCATCTATCCACCACCTGCGGGAAGGATTCTGGTTGCTGGGAGTCGGGGAAATATCACCAGTACTGACTTGCAGCACAGCTGAGCTGAATGGAGTTGGGCTGGATGGGTGGGTAGTAGGCGGCACGCGGCAGACAGTCGAACGGTACGAGGGTTGGTGCGATCGGCCACGCAGCGTGGTGGTGTGCAGTGCAGCGCATCGTAGCAATGCAATACCGATAACCGTTGCGAACCACCTCTCCCTTCACCGCACACTTCCAGTCGTTGGGGACTTCCCACTTAGACTTGACTGTGTATGAAAGTGTTACAGCGTGGCACAGTCAGGGACCAACGTAGCCGGCTTTGGCGTGGTCGGCGTCTCCGTCGCAGGCACTGTCATCGTGGGGGACGAAAAGCATGGCGGGGATGCTCTAGAAGGATGAGGGGCATCTGGCGTGAGATTGCTTTCTAGACTGATTGCGTCGTGCCTCCAATCCAATCCATGGTGACCTGCAATGTAGGGTGGTTGCACGGCCAGTCCGGTTCCCCTTGCCTATTGAAGGGCTCGGGGCAGATGCGATCATAACCCGGCACGAAACGCCTCAGCGTGTCGTGCAATGGATCAAATTCGGGTGAGGCTATTCGTACAAGACGAATTGGAATTTCCCCATTGCCACCAGCCGCAGATTGTGCGTGCGCTGTTCGTCCGCAGTCTATTGCGCAACATTTCAAGTTGAAATACTGCCCCACGGTCGGGGTCACGCAGGTGCTGAGATGTTGCTAATGCGATAGTTTAATGCGATGGAGGGACAGAGACCCGAACACCGTCGTAAGATGCCCAGAAGATTGGACTGAAGATGCTCGTGATTTTGCTTTATCTATCTCTTATCCAAACCGTTGAGCAATGGAATCGAACTGATAACTCCGCCCGATGTTCTGAGTTTTGGGGAGTGGAAAGAAACTCAACTGTTGACGTGATCTGCGACATGGGGAAAATGACATAGGGCAGTCTTCGAAGCCACAAGGGGCGTTGCGGGTACACGAGCTACCGACGGGAAACGCAATATTAGGGAACCCGGAAAACAAGCACAAGTGACACTGCACAGCCTTGCGGCAGTCAGAACCTCCTCCATCCGTCGGCTCCACAGCTGCATGGCATTATCCGAAGAGCAGTGTCAAACCATGGTCAGCAAACAACACCTGCGCCTGCGGAGCTGCGGAGAGAACAAAACTCAAATCCAACAAGTGGAGTTGAAGTCTAGAACCAGACGACGACGCAGGCAGTTTCATCAGCCTTATGGCCCTCGACCCGGCCATACACAACAC
>Ga0247765_1000364_pt1 | contig 36419 bp, 38 predicted proteins | sample UWRJL106311C6_FD_179949 | JGI IMG/M metagenome (GOLD analysis project Ga0247765, IMG submission 179949) | Plant litter microbial communities from Arlington Agricultural Research Station in Wisconsin, United States - UWRJ-L106-311C-6 | ecosystem: Environmental > Terrestrial > Plant litter >...
TTGCAGGCAGCCTTTGCCCAGGACTGTTTCTAGTAATCAAGAGCGAAATCCCCTTCTCGCTTTTCATCGCGCGCATTTATTGATTAGAATATCTAAGCGACCAGTTGAACAATGTACATACAGAGATCGCATATCTCCTCCGAACCTGAATCCGAGGGCCCAGAGACCGCCGAGCCTGGTTGCCTGCTTCCAATTTGATGCTCGTCCGGTCTGAGCGGCTGCTTTTCTGGTCAAAGAAATGAAGGGACAAGAGCCTCGCAGAACAGAAATTGGTGGGCACCTGGTAGCTAGGTAATAAGGTGGCTAGGTAGGCAGGCAGGGAGGTAAAAAGCCAAGTGCGCAACCCTCATCGGTGTGCTAAATACAGAATATATCCAAGACGCCCAGGAGTTTCGGGATTCAGTGTTGCTGATGACAAGACAAGACCTAGAAAGGTTCGAGTTAGTGTGTGCATGCCCAGATTTGATGCCGCTGCGCTGCAGTCAAGTCGAAATCCGTCTTTGTCCAAACTCCTGCATGCGACCGAGGGAGCAGCGGCTCTTGGCGAGAAGCGGGAGCCCACCCCTACCGCCCTACCGGTACGAGGTGGATAGACGCGTTATTAAAAATGGGGATGAAGCTTGTCGTCGCAATTCCCACTGCTGGTGAGTAGGTACCTACCTTGGTGTGGTATCCAAAAGTGAGTTATGTTCAACTGGACATTCATCTTTCAGCTCGTACCACCACACAAAAACCAAAAATCAGTGGCAGCAGCCCGGAAAGACCGGAACGCGGGGTCGCACAAGGATGAGCTTCCTTGAAGATCAACACGCGTATATTGAACTAACCCCTTCGCCGTACCTTAACAATATTCGCGCCAATGTTTTGAATTTTGCATTCGGAACACAAGCTTCTCATCGCATTTCGTACCGTACGAATAAACATCAACACCGTCGGACAATTCTCATCTCACCAGACATCAATGGCAATTGCTCGAGCGTGCCGCCAGGCGCAAGCCGCTAGGCATGGATCGATTGCAAATGCAAGCACTTGCAAGCAAGGGAGTTACCGCCGACGCTAGCAAAGCAAAAGCGAAGTGATGCAAAGGAAAGAAAAAGTCCGTTCGTTCGTTTCGAGAAGGAATAAAATATATAATTAGGTACCTATCTACACTACAATACAGCTAGTGCACAGTGGTGAAATCCTTACTGCAAACGTGCTAGACTGCATCTTGGGATGGACACAGACATGGCTGGACATGGAAGGTGGAAGCAAAGCGAAGCAAAGCACCGGTAAAACTCCGGGATAATAAATGCCTTGCATGGCTCTCAACTGATCTGATTGAATGGCGCCGCCACGAATTGCGCAACCCGAAACATGGCTGCCCTGGCCTGGCGGACAGGATGCAGGGGGGACCAAGGAATGAAGGAACGAAGCGAAGAGGGTTGGGGAAGCAGCTCTCCCCGCCTCCCACCTCCCGCCGTGGCGAGTGGCACAGCACACAGCCCAGCCCAGCCAGTCAAGCCCGTTAGCCAGGACTGGAAGCAAGCAGCAAGCAATCAACCTGGAAGCAAAGCAACAGAAAGTGAGCCATCATCCCCAGATCTGGCACCCCCACCATACCCGGCACGGGTGAAGGAGTTTGGAAAATACGGGGGAGGGGGCTCAGGATGACGGGCAGGCACGGCAGGGCGATGATAAAGGATTTTTGTGACTGACTCTCGTGGCCGTCAGTCACGACGATGGGATGGGTGTGGGTGTTCCCCGTCAATGGTAACGGTTACACCACACCAGACGCACCTCGTAAACGTCTGGTTAATTCACATTCACGTGTTACACAAAGCCTGTCCAGTCGGGTGGAATCATGTTTGCACTCACACAGTTAGGTCGTGGTAGGACAAGGGTCTGAGCGTTATGCAAACGGATAAAAAAAAACATACCACAGCACATGGGATTTTTATTCACACCGCGTGGAAAGAGTGGAATGTGGGGGGGGGGGGGGGGAACAGGGTTGGTGACCGGTTGCCGAGTTTGGGAAAGCGTCGCATGCACTGTCAAAACTGTTAACCCCACGAGGACATGGTTTCTCGCCGACGACAACCCATCTTCCATGGGACCCTAGACACCAGGAATTCAAGACGGTGTTGCGAGTTTGTGTGTGTTGCCGGGGGCACAACAGAGAGACAAAATGGTTGGCTGCTGTGGTTCCCCGTGCCCCCGTCCAGCGCGGCGCGAACCAGAAAAACCGAATCCAGAGGGCTGAAAAGGCGGTCCGTGTGAGTGTAGTGTAGTGTAGTGTAGTCTTGTTGTGACGAGCTTACCGGGATTCTCGCAGGGGCGCGTCATCCTTCCGGTCGGCCGACCCCTGGCTCTCCTTCCCCCCCCTCAACTGTCTTCCAGGGATGAGGAATCCGTTGCCACGAAGAGAGGGACGGATTCGAGCGGAAGAAATCGACTGCTCAGAACCTAGAAACCCAGCTGCCCGGCACCATCCACTTCAAAGTGCCATTTTCCTGCCGAAAAAAAGGACCACTTCCCGCTCCCTTTCCCCAGACTTTCTTTTTGAGATTTTGAAGAGCGGGACAGAAGAAAAGCAACTCCTCGTTTTAACATCACGGCCGGCTTGTGACCCGTGCCAATGTCGGCCACGCAATGTCGCTCACGCCCGACATTGAGTCGATTGGATACATAGTCCTAGTGACTTCGTGGGTCTGCCCGGCGATTGCACTCCCGGTATTTTGTCTGAGGATCTACTCGGCTGTGCACATCATTAAGCGGTGGCACTGGGATGATAGTAAGTCTTTTTTGTTTCTCTCGCATGAAGTTTGGGGATTTGAAACTGACATTTGCCGGGTGATCAGCGTTGATGGTGTTAGCGGCGGTTCGTACCAACCAAACTCGACAAAACCTTCGACTTCACTCGAACTAATAATGATAATATATAGCTCTTCGCCCTGGGAAACTCCACCGTCGACTCAATCCGTACGTTTTCCGAGTGTTACACAAGACATCAATACAATATGGGGGCTCCGCTAACAAACCAGAATAGAAGTCAAAAATGGCCTCGGAAAACACATGGTCGATGTGCCGCCCGAGACACTCAAGACGTACTTTTTGGTATGTTCCCCTCCCTTCCCTCACCTGATCTCTGACAACCAACCCCCACCCCCAATAATCTAGGTGGGGAGTGTTGACAGTTGTACAGATCAGTCTCGTCGGCGCCACCACGACTTACAACCTCGCCGTCATGTGTACCAAATGCTCCATTCTCCTCTACTATCTCCGCTTCCCCGCCAGCCGCGCCTTTCGCCTCGTCACGATCGGGGTATTGATCGTCTCGGTGGGGTATACCATCTCAGGAACATTGGCGTTTGCATATAATTGCAACCCCATCGAAAAGGCGTGGGATAAATCCCTAGAGACAGGGACGTGTATCGATGTGACGACGAGTCTCCTCGTCCGCGCCGTGTTCAACGTGGTTACCGATGTGTGTATCTTGTTGTTGCCGATTTGGCTACTATGGCCGTTGCGGCTGTGGTCGATTTGGCAGCGGCTGAGTGTTTTGGTCGTGCTCATGGCCGGTGGATTGTACGTTTTCTTTTCTTCCTTCTTCCCCTCAGATGAGGCTTCGGTGGGTTGAGGGAAAGTTGTGCTGACTTGAAGAAATAGCGTCGTGATTGCGAGCAGTCTGAGACTTGCCGCCTTTTGGACCGACTATGGCCTGACCGACTCGGACCACACTTGGCACTATGTCAAGAACTCCAACTGGTGGTAAGTACTATATCTTCCACCCTTTTCTGGGCTTCTTCCTTTCCGGACCCAACACTCTTTTCTTTTGAACTCTTTTTTTTTTTGAGGGTCATTTCTAACAATATTGATAGCCTCCTCGAAACCTGGGCCGGTGTATTCTGCGCCTGTCTCCCCTCACTCAAATGCTTTTTTGTCCACCATTTCCCCAGCATGTTCACCCACAACCGCAACCGCATGTCACGATGGAACATGGTCCACATTCCCGTTACCGCCGACGACAGCGCCAGCTCTTCCGAGCCGTGTTCGACGAGTGCCTGGCGATTTGTCAGGATAAAGAAAAAGGCCAGTGTGGGAAGCAGCGAGCCGGACTTGGAAGCCGATGGAAGGAGAGATTCCGGACCGAGTGTGGGCCAGGCGGATCATGTGGTTATGAATGAGAAAGATGAGAAACGAGAGCAGGAGATGCGAGATCTGGAGCCAGAGATGCGCGGGCCGCCTCGAGATTTGGAGAAGCGGGGATATATGACATGAGTTTGGGGGGTATTTCAATCAAACGGGAGGGGGGGAGGTAACTTTAGTGTTAAATGGTATTGGATATTGTTGTACAATGCTGACTTGGTTCTTCAGGGCGTGTGCGTGTTCTCTTCATTTCCCCCCCCAGCCTGTGATTCCTTCACTTCCAAACGGCTTTCTTCGTAAGATCATCTTAGCAGTCTGCGTGGTTGAATCGATGAATCTCGGCAGAAGCCTGGGACTGCCTAATGACCTTGCGTTTCCATGTTCTCACTTCTTCTATTCTATTTCCACCAAACTATAATTGTACAAGAGATGAGACGCCTGCCGACAAAGAAGAAATGATCCGTACAGAACACATTTTGCGGTCACCACCACGAATCCATCACACCATCCCACCGCCAAATACTGCTACGCCCTCCCCCATAATCCTTCCTTGGTAGCCGCCTTACTTGCCAATGCCAAAGTCCCGCCAACGATACACATGACCCCACTAAAGATGGACACCTGCAGAAAGTCGCCATACCTCTCAACCAAGGCCCCATTCACCGGAGGCCCGATCAACGCCGCAATAGACCCCACCGCCATCCCCATACCCAAATATGTCCCCACATTCCGCGCATCATCCGTGCAGATGGAAAACGCCGTCGACGCCCCCGAGATGATCGTCCCCGACGAGAAACCAATCGCCACGGCATAAACCACCAACCCCGCCGTCGTCGTCGCCGAGTTCATACAAAACACAATCACCCCCGTTGCCAGTCCTCCCAGACCAAACACATTCAACCTACCATACTTATCCGCCAGAATGCCCGGTATGACCCTCCCCAATGTTGACGCGCCGTTTAGAATCGCCAACAAATAACTCGCCAGTGCCGAATCCACGCCTCTCGCCACCGCATACGTCGGCAAGAAGAACAACGGCGTCATCATCCCGAGGAACGAAAAAAACAACGCCCCGACCAGCAGCACATAGCGCTGATCTTTAAATGCCGCCGGGATGAAAAAATCCGTTTTCCTCGGGGGTAGCCGCGCCCGTATCGCGAAACAAGCGAAGCCCATCAACGGGGTCACCGCAAACCCCATGATGCGCACCGACCAACCAAACCCAATGTCCGAATCATTGAGCATTTTGGACAGCGCAATGGGGAAAACAATCCCGCCGATCGACGACCCGGAGATGACCACGCCCATGGCCGCAGCACGGTTCTTATCAAAGAATTGAGAAACTGCCGCAAACGCCGGGAATTGTAACACCGACATGGCCATGCCCATGAGGACTCCCTGGCAGAGCATGAAATGCCAGTATTCCGTACACAGCGAAGTGAGCATCATGGCGACGATATAAAATACTGCCGCGGGACGAATCACGAGCGCAGCGCCGAACCGGTCGAAAAGGGGACCTGCGAGAGCGCCTCCGGCAAACTGGATGAATATAGAGAGAGAGCCGATCCAGGCGATTTTATCGGGAGGATAATGCGAGAGTTGGTGCGTCGTGTAGTATTCTTGGAAAACGCCAAAGGAATTGGAGAATCCGAGACATGCGAATGACGTGAATGCACCGCCGACAGCGACCAGCCAGGCTTGTAGACCGCCGTCGGGAGCGGGGCCGAATTTGGTAATGTCGTCGGAGACGGGATTGGCTTCGGGGTCGGTATCCTCGTGGGATATTTTTTCAGAATTTGTAGACATGTTGGGCCTTGACGGGGAAAGCCAGCTGATACACGCTGAAGAGAATATAATCAATGTAAAGGAGAATCTTAAAAGACCAGTATTCTCTTGGCTCTGTTCAAATTCCCAATCTAGACAGTTTAGAGGTCTTTATATAAAGCATTTTCCATCCCATACAAAATGACAAGTCCTTATCTCCGGTGCTCGGTCTCGGCAAATTCCCGGACTCGGCCATATGCGTCGGGAAATTCCCTTCCCAACACGACGCAACTCTGTCATCCTCATTTCACATCATCTGTCCACGCAAAATCACACCGAGTAAATACATCCTGTAAACAACATGGAGCCGGTCGAACGTCGTCGGCGGCGGCGTCCCGCAGTGTGAGTTTTCCACTAGAGAAATTGAGACCAACGATTTTCTGATCGTGACTAGCTCGTGCATCCAATGCCGACATCGCAAGATTCGCTGCGATCGCCAAACTCCGTGTAGCAACTGCGTAAAATCCAAACAAGCCATGTGCGATTATTCAGATAACCCGAGGCCGACGCAAAAGGCCGAGAAGCCAATTCCAATTCCCGCCAGAACTGGCCCAGAGACAGATGCATCTGCCGAGTCGCGCACTTCTGCCGTCGTCAGTCTCGGGAGCACGCCCGCGCCAAATACACCGGCCTCAACCCAGCCTGATAATAACTCGCCGACCTTTTCGTCCACCTCCCTTACGCCGGCGATCACCAAAGCTTGCTTCACCGGTCTCAGTGATGCCTTTTATATCCACTACGAAAAGGAAAACCCCGCGATGCAGGGATCTCCGCAGAACATTCCGCGACTTGTCTCTCACAAGACTCGCCTGTTTGGTCAGAGCCACTGGGTCAGTCCCAGCATCATCTTGTTCCGGGATCTGATTGCGCTTCTCGAAAAGGGTGACACTACCCAGGCATTTGCCGATATTCAGCGCTGCAAAGCCCTAGGGAAGGTCGTCAAGACACGTCGTTGCCCTCCATGGCCAACTATCCCGACCCCAGAGCTGCCAGCCAAACAGGTTGCCGACGCACTGGTTGAGTGTTATTTGCAAACGACAGAGACTCTCTATCGTGTGCTGCACATTCCCACCTTTCAGCGAGCCTACGACGCTCTGTGGGTGCCGGGAAACAATCGGGACATGGCTGTCATCATGCAAGTCAAGCTCGTCATGGCCATTGGGACGACCACCTACGACGATGAGTTTTCTCTGCGCACTTCGGCCATTCGATGGATCCACGAGGCCATGGTTTGGAACTCTGATCCCGAGACATACAAATCCCGCCTTACCATCCAGGGTCTACAGAACAGCATTCTCCTGGTCCTCGCTCAAAGCGTGGTTGGTGTTGGTAAAGACATGGTCTGGCCCTCGGCCGGTTTACTTGTGCGTACCGCCATCCAAATGGGTTTCCATCGCGACCCCTCTCGTCTGCAGCCTCCCATTGGCATGTTCGCCGCGCAGATGCGTCGTCGACTGTGGAACACGGTGATTGAACTCGCTCTGCAAACCAGCTTCGACACGGGTGGTCCAGTACTTTTGTCTCTGGATGACTTTGACACGTCCCCTCCCGCCAACTTTAACGATGTCGACCTAGTTGAAACCGACTCGTCAAACCCAACTCCCTCCCCTACTTCCATGTCCATTCTCACGCAAACCACCATTCCCATCGCCTTTCGTCATAGCTTCCCTCAGCGACTCGCCATCGTCCGCTTTCTCAACGGTCTTCCGTCTTCCTCTCCGGAGGGCCACTATGCGACGACTCTCGCCCTGGATTCTGCTCTACAAACTGCATATCGAACCCTCGCCAAGACACTTCGACCGTTTTCATCATCATCATCATCAGGGTCTCACTCTCTGGCCATTCCGCTGATTGATATTCTCACACGTCGGTATCTCTTGGCTTTACATGTGCCGTTTCTGGAACCGGCTTTGACAAATCACCCCTCTGGGAATCTGGCTATGGGTTTAGGGGTAGGGGCAGGAGTGGAGAAATTCCTGTACTCGCGAAATGCGGCGCTGGAAAATGCGCTGCGGATTTGGAATGCTACAAAACCGATTCCCATCCCTTGTTCTTCTTCTTCTTCTTCTTCTTCAACTTTTTCTTTTCCTTCTGATTTTACCTCCCCTTTTGATTCACCAGACGACGTAACCCAAAAAATGAACCCAAGTACGGGTAGAGGCACAAACACAAACACAGCCATGATAAGGCTGATCACCAACGGCGCCCCGCTGGTTCGCACGCTGCTTTTGCAATCGGTATTCGTCTCCGCCGCCGAGTTACGCGCGCAACTTGTTGCCGAACGAGAAAGCCTCGTGTCCACGCCCGTTCGGAGCGATTTGGTTTCCGTGGTGCGCGAAGCCGAAGAGTGGGCGTTGCGCTGTATTCGTGTCGGGGAGACGAACGTCAAGGGATTTTTGTTTCTGAGGCTGGTTAGGACGCAGATTGAGTTTCTTACCCTCCATCCTCATCTTTACTCTCATTCTGATTCTGATTCTAAGTCTCATTCTCATTCTCATTCTCCGAATGGGATGGAAATGCATGTGGATGGCGATGAAAAGCAAGGGGTAGAAAGACTGATAAAAGCGGCGGAAGAGGCAGGAAAAATCGCACTAAGGTTGATGGAAGACATGGCGGGGACAAGGGAAGAAGAAGGTAGTGGGGAAGAGGTGGTTGATTTTCAAATGACGGTGAGTTTTTTTTTTTTTTTTCCTTTTCCTTTAGTAAGAAATGACGAGATTGACTGACAAGTTGTAGATGTCGGATTTTTTATTTGGTTTCGAGAACGCCGAGACGATGAGCTGGGAGTTTCAATAAGAGCTCGACAGGATTTAGAAGCGTGGACTGTTTGCTTTCTTTACGAGTTATTTCCCCTTGAAGAATGACGGTAGATACATGTACAGAGCTAACATGAATCCGAGAACTACATGTATACCTGAGCTATAAGGGATAGAGAGCCAAAAACCCGGGTAACAAATCAAGCGATACTTCAGCAGTCCACTAAAGCTATTGCTCAAAATATCATACTATTAAGGATCTCTCTCCGCAATACCAACACCCTATAAGGGTAATCCTTATCCCGGCACAATCTTTACTTTCATACCCTTAAAAGTTTCGGAATACGCTAAAAACCTACTTATAATAAAGAGAATTTAAATTTAATTTCTATTACTAAATACGGAAGAGAGATCAACGTAGGAATAATTATTAGATTTGCAAGCAACTAGACGTTAGCGAGGCTAGTGTCACGGCACCCAAGGACGCAATGCGTAACTACCACAAAAAGTGGAACGTTGTGCAGTCAGGGCACTGCACCGTAGTCCTTCTACATCTAGCTGCGTAGCTACAGGCAGGCAGCATCACGGTACCGTGACAGCTAGGTAATAATACTAGTAGGAATTATATTCGTATTAAAGGTTATAAGGTTGAATATTTATAATGTACCGGCGATGAGCCAGTCGGCCGACAACACGATGGTTCTGGATGACGACTAGCCCTCAGAAATAAATACTAGCGAGGGCGTACCGCCCTCGCAGGGGGACCTCACCAATTGGCAAAACAGACGTATCTAAATAGAAGGCCGATGACTGGACCCCCCCACCCCCTACGGGGGAGGGGGGCTTAGGTCTGATCAGGACTAGGGAGGTTTTTATACGTAGCACCGGTTGACTGGATACCTCGCAACGCAGGCGCAGCGTTTTCCACCTAGATAGTATCGATTAGAAGTTCCGCTTGGCCATTAGGGCCGGTGGGTGGCACCCACCCTACGTACGGAGTAAGACAATATATATATATTTATAATGTACCTTTGAGATTTATAAGGCCTTGAGGTATGTTATACTTTACGACTAATTATATAGGGCGAATATTAAGATTATTAAATATAAGTTAATAGTTACCTAGGAAGTATTTCCCGTTTGAAACTAGTTAATACTGGTAAGTGCTGGTTATACCAAGAATTAGGGGTTCGCTCTGGATAACCCCCATAAATCTCCGGCGACCGGGGGTTTTATTGCTCTTTTTTGCACTCCCGTTCTATCGTAAATTCTACCTTACCCTCAGCGCAACATATACCGTATTGCCATAACTACATTTCTCGAAGAGGTTTTTTAATAGCGTGCCAACGAACCAATCACGATGCGTCGAACATGCACATTTGGCGCCGGCTGCCTAGGCGCCATGGCCCAAACAAACATACCCAACGTGCGGGGCTGTGTTCGGGAAACCCGACCGTCAACGACAACGAAGACAACGACCTTAAGACTCAACACTCACAACCGAGACCTCGATCTGTCCTCACTTTTTACAGTTCATTTCGTCATGGAACCTCAAGCGGCCAACCTTTGCGAGCGTTGCCAATTACTCGCGTTCGACGAGCGAAAAGCTGGATGCTCCGTCACGGTCTCGAAAAAGGGCGGCGAGTGTCTCATCATGCCTGAGCGGTGGCGTAAAGACGAAGACCAGCGCGAGATGTGGGAGTTGCCGGTCGATTGGGACGCGCCAGTTGAGCTCGTGGATTCCCTTCCATCGCTGCCTGCGCTTGAAGCCGCGGCCCAGAGTGGCTGCGAGTTTTGCGGTTTTATCCGCGGCGAGATCTTGTCTCGTGACACAGACGAGCGGTCTGGAAAGGTCGAAGTTGCACTCAGGCGGCTCTTTCGGCAGCAAGTACGGTGTGTGATTCAGATGTCTTGGGTCTGGTGTGCCAGAAACGTTCAAGATGGGGTGTATGGTGACAGTGCGGGCTACCTGTACCTCTCCGTCAAAGTTACTGAGGTGAGGGATGACGGTAGCCCGTGTGAAAGTGCAACTCTGGGTCTGCTAGCAGAGGCCACTGAACGTGAGTTTTTTGCGTGTCATACCAGGTATAGAAACTCTCAGCTGCTTTGCTAATATACTGAACCCCTTTCCAGTATCTCCTGAGCTCGCAAACTGGCTCCGCATCCCTGCTCCCTCTATACCCTCCCATGAGTACTGGGACAGAGGCACTGCCGTGGAATGGAGCAAATCGATGATCGGGCTGTGTACGCATGAACATTCACACCTCAAAGAAAATTTCCGGCCGAAGCGCCTCATCGATATTCAAACTAGTCCCATCAGGCTTCTCAAATCAGAGGCACTGGAGTCCCCTGTCACTTATGTGGCGCTGAGTTATTGTTGGGGATCCGAATTAGATTCCCAAGCGCAACTTAGGACAGACAGCGACGAGATGGAGGAACAGCTATCACTCGGATTCGACGAAAAAAGACTGCCCGCCGTAGTTAGGGACGCTGTGGAAGTTTCCCGATCGCTATCAATACCGTATCTTTGGGTAGATGCGTTATGCATCCGGCAGGATAAGCCTAGTGTGAGCGACTGGGAAGAACACGCTGGCATCATGCACAGAATCTACGGCAATGCTTATTTGACAATAGCGGCGACATGTTCATCCTCCTGCAATGAGGGGTTCCTCAGGCGGAAGGAGCCCGCAGTCTATCTCAAGTACCGCTCGACTTTACGGCACAGCATGACGGGGCTTCTCAAGATGACGTTCCAATATGCCCATCATTCTGCTTTTCGGAAACTGGATCTGTCGATACAACACAAGACCGCAAGCTACGCGGCGGAAACATTTGCGCGGTCAAAGTGGTCAACCAGGGGGTGGACATTCCAGGAGCATATCTCCTCTACGCGCATCTTGGCATTTGGGTTCAAGGGAAATATCTTCTTCTCCTGTCCGGTTGGGTATTGGTGCTTCGGAAGGGAAAGGGAAGCCTCTGAGTTGCGGTACACCCGGCAGCTTGGCCTAGATTGGAGCTCATTTGCCACTGACCCTTCAACAGGCTTATCGGGCTGGTGGTGGATTGTCTCGGCTTACAGCGATCGGTCGCGCGGCTTCACTAACGAGGGCGACATCTTCCCTGCCTTGTCAGGAATTGCTCGTTCGTACAGCACGGTCGTCAATATTCCCGAAACCGATTACATCGCGGGGTTCTGGAGGCCATCTTTGCTCAGGGACTTGTTTTGGTTCTCAGCGAATCATTTCAACGACAAACCCTGGAGTCAGATGAATCTTTTAGAGTCCCGGGCTTCCCAAGACTTCGTCTCTCCGTCTTGGAGTAGGTTTTACTGCGGGTACTCCTACCCGTGCATCTCGGCCTGCCAAAACCTAACCCTCAAGTCCGAGTACCAGCGGATGGACACACGCATTGTCCACAAGGGAGAGGATCTATTAGGGGCCATATCCGCAGCAGAGCTCCATATCGTGGGGAAAATGGCCAGAGCTCCATGTGACAGGATTCTGAGGGTCAATGTTAGGCGACGACTTCCAGGGGACGTTCAACCATGGACCCCTGATCTGAAGGGAGGGCATCCCTGGCATTTTTACCTTGATTGGAGACCACAACAAGATCCTGCAGATTTTTCAGAAGTTTATATGCTTTTGATGGCGTCATTCGATCTAATAAAACGCGATCAGTCTGGCGGCGGTGGGAGGGGTCTCTTAGGCCTACTTCTCCTGAGGCTTCCGTCAGACAGTACGGAGGGGAGTAGGTTTAGAAGAGCAGGGGTATTTCGCACTGCTACCAGAATACCACAGCCGCTAGGTTCTGGAATGGAGCTTTTCAGGGAGTGTGCCGACGAGTTACTGGTGGTTGTGTAGGGGCTGAAGGGGGTTGAAGTGGGTGGACTACTAAAGGTTGTTGTGGTGGAAGAAAACACATGACACTGATTCTATTGGCCACAAATCGTCCGCCTCCACAGCCAATGACTTGCGCCAGGGGCTCGTTATATTCTGGTCTCAGCGCAACCGTGTTGAAGAATCAATGCTTAGCATCGACGTCCACCCCTGCTGCAGCTGGAGTTTGGTGTTTTCTGGGGGGACACTGGTGTCAAACGGGAACTTCGAGAGACTCAGAAGATGCCAGTGGCGGAAAGCAAGACTGTTGTGAGAGGCAGCTATATTGTCGTTCTGCAACAGTCTTTCCCGCAGGTCTAGGCGACCTGTTTCTTGTCAAGAATATATTATCTTGGGAAGGTGTAGGACGGTTTATAGGAGAAATATCACACTTTTCATCTTTTTTTTTTAGCTTGCCATGTCCTGGGGGCGCCAAGGTAGGTAGCTAGCCGCTAATTGAGCTTTTCGATCCCCTTCTATTTTGCTCCCTGGTGTATGTATGATTGCAGGTCTTGGCCATGTAAAAAAAAACCCCTCTGACAATATATTTGTTGCTTTTGCCCCCCCCAATCACGCAAAGCGAACCTTGTTGCGCTCCAGAAACTCCTTCCACGTCGTCACGGCTAGGCCCGCCTCGGCGAGCAGCTCGTGGCCCTCGGACAGCGACCCGCCGGCAAAGAAGCCCGGATCCTCGCAAAGCAACTCGTTCTCCAAAATCTCCTGGGCGATGGGCGGCGGCAAAAAGCCCTTGTAGACGCCGTGGTCGAGCTGCACGTACTGGCTCTTGTGCCCCGTCACGGCCGAAAACTCGTCCACGATGCGCGTCGGCGTGTAGTAGTCGGCCGCGGCGTGAATCTGCTTGCCGAGCGTCTTGTCAGGGTTCCTGGCCACGGCGACAAAATATTTGCCTAGGTGCAGAGCATGTATTGTTCGGTTAGTTTCTTTGGGTCTGTCGAGTTTTATCTGGGGATAAACAAAGTTAGGGGGTCCGGAAGACGAGGGTAACTCACCCGCATCGTCGTCGGCGAAAAACAACGGGAGCTTTGCCTTGTCGGCGCCGGTCGGCCCGGCGAGCGTGTAGCTTCCATCCTCGCCCTTGCGCAGGAGCCCGAGGTTGGTAAAGTTGGTCATGTAGTAGCCGGGCTGGATGAAAGTCGCCGGGATGCCCTGGGAGCGCATGTACGCTTCGACGGCGGCCTTGCTGTCAAAGTGGGCGACGTGCGGCAGCTTGCCCTGCGACGCCTCGGTGACGTTGATGAGCGACGAGAACACGACGTGCTGCACGCCGGCCTCCTTGGCGGCGTCGGCGGCGTTCTTGCCGTGCTCCGTCTCGGTGCCGCGGGCCGCCCCGGTCACCATGTCGGGCAGGGTGACGAGGAAGAGCGTGTGAGTGCCCTTGAGCGCGGCGGCCAGGGACGACGGCGAGCCCATGTCCGCTGCCGTGACCTCGATGCCCTGCTGGGCCAGGGTTTGGGCCGACGGCTTAGTCGGATCGCGCGTGATGGCCCGGATCCGGAACGCCTTGGACAGAACGGGGTCGGCCTGGACAGCGCGGATGACCGAGCTGCCTTGGATACCGGTAGCGCCGAAGACGGTGAGAATCTTGGACATGGTGGTTTTTCTGGAAACCAAGGATATAATTTTTGTATGAGGAGAGAGAGGCTGGGAAGATGGGGGGGGGGGATCTGGAAGGCAACCGTCAAGTCGGATGTGATGGAGCGAGTAGGGAAAGAGGACGACACAGCTTAGAGAAGGAGACCCTTTTTGTATCCCAGCTTGTCTCCAGCCTTTGGGGATGATCGACCATGATTCGAAGCTCGTCGAGCCTCGAGCATTCGTCTCCTCGGATTTCAAACCACTTCGCTCGACCACCCGCCCCGAGCGGCGAGTCCGAGGTGCGTCAAGAGAAGTTCTAATTCTAGCGCCGCCTGTGTGTGTAGGGACACGTAGTGATACTTTGGTTGCGACGTCGTCATTGCGCTCTGTCCAAGTACCTGTGATGGACGGGGACGCAAGGTGCCCCCGGCCGGGATGCATGCCGGTGGACGGACCGGGTGCTGGCGGGATCCTCCGCCCCGCTTCGGACACCGAGCGCGCTGTGATTGGCTGCGTCTGCTTGGTCAGCGCTCGGCGTTCCCACTGTGTCTGTCTCGCTCCTCAACTCTTTTACGCTCCATCGTCCTCGCGCCTGACAAGCACCTGCCGCCTGTCGTGCCGAACCACGAAGTTACCCAGTCAGTGCCTGCTACAGCCCAGCCCAGTTCCCGACATCACTGTACAACGGCCGGGATGGAACCTGAGCGGCCTCCCTCCCGACCACAGCCGCAGGGTCAGAGTCGGGGCGGCGACGCGCCCTCGGGTCTGCTGTCATGTATTCCCTGCCGAAATCGCAAGGTGAGATGCGACCGGAAGCAGCCGACGTGTGACCGCTGCACCGAGAAGAGCGAAGCCTGCGCCTACCCAGGCACCCGGCAGCGGGGCCTGGGTCGTCGTAGGACGGTGCGGGACCTCGAAGAGCGTATCGTGGAGCTCGAGGGTCTGCTTCGGGCGGCCAACCTCGGGGCAGTCGCACACGCGTCTGAGCAGGCCCCATACACGCTAGGTCCCAGCCCGCTCCCTCCTCCTTCGCAGCACGACGCCGGCCTGCCATTTGTCGACCTCTCGGTGCCCGAGCCGCCGGCGAATCAGCTCGTGAGCCTCGATCTCTTTGAGCAGCTACCGTCATTTGACCTGATGGACGCGCTGACGGCCCTCTTCTTCCAAAACATCCACATTGGCGCTCCCATGCTGCACCAGGCGAGCTACACGGCGGCCCTGCGTCTGCCCCCGCACATGCGCCCGCCCATGTGTTTGCAGTACATTGTGATGGCCTCGGCAGCGGCGACGTCTCCGGCCTACCGCCACCTCTCCGAGCCCTTCTACCAGCGCGCGCGCGTGTACGCCGAGGCCGACGAGCTGAGAGGCCAAGGCGAGGTCTTCACGACGGTCGCCCACGTGCAATCCTGGTGTCTGATCTCGGCATTTGAGTGCCACGTCTACGCCATCTTCACGCGGGCGTCCACCAGCCTCTGCCGTGCTGTGCGCATTGCTCAGATGCTCGGCCTGCACCAGCTCGATGGGAGCAGTGACGACGACGACGACGACGACGACGACGTGGCACCCCGCTCCGCGCTGCCCTCGCCCAGAAACCGTGTCGAAGCCGAGGAGCGCCGGCGGACGTGGTGGGTCGTCTTCCTAGCCGACCGCTATCTTGCGTCGACCACGGGTTGGCCGTCCCTCGTAGACGAGCAGCACATCCGCACCCATCTACCCTGTAGCGAGGAGGCGTTTGCTGCAGGTGTTGAGGACGCCCGCTCCACCCCTTATGCGCAAGGCCTCGAACTGCTTAGGCTAGGACGGGACGACGACCGACTATCCTCCTTCGCCATCCGCATACTCGCCGCAAACTCGCTCCTGCAAGCACTTGACCACGCCGCGCACCACCACCACCACCACCACCACCGCCGCCCGCGCCCCGGAGAAAATTATACCCTAGAGGACCCCTACTGGCGCCGCCATCGCGAGATCGACACGGCCCTCGTCACCCTGACCACCACGCTCGTCCCGACGTCGCCTCACGACCCGCGCAGCAGCAGCCTCGACGCCATCCTGGCCCGCATCTGCGCCGGCATGGCCACCTTGCAGCTACACCGCGGGGCCCTGCGGCGACTCCTCCTTCTCCTCCAGCATCCCACCTCGGGCCCTGGCGCCGCCCCATCCTCCTCCGGGACGATTCTCGCCCAGCACATTGCGGCAGCGGAATCCCGCCTCCTCCCCGCCGCGACCGCCATCGTCTCCGCCTTCCGCACCGCCGCCGCATCCGGCATTCTCCCCGCCGCGATTCGCAACCCGCTGCTGCCCTTTGCCGCGTACACGGCCGCCTCCGTGTTCCTTGCCGACGTCGTCATCACCGTGCCGACGCCGACGCCGACGCCGCCGCTCGCGCAGAAGCAGAGCAGCAGCGAGAACCTCGCGTACCTAGCCGGCGTGCTGTCGGGGTTTGCGGACACGAGCCCCCTGGTGCGGGCCAACGCGGTGCAGCTGGCCGTCGATGTGCGGCGGGCCGGCTACGACGCGCCGGGTCCGTGGGACGACGGGCTGGTCGGTGGTGGTCGGGAGAGTGGAGGAGCGAGCTTTGAGATCCTGGCCGCCGGTGGCGGGGGCGGTGGGGGAAAGGGGTCCATGCTGTTCTGCCCGGCCCTGACGGCGGTGGCGGCTATGGGAGAGGAGGGAGAGAACGAGGGCCTGAGAGACGATGGCGGGTGGTGGTGGCGGGGTGGTGGTTTTGGTAGTGGTTCCCAGGACGGGGGTCCCGGGTTGTCGGACCATGGGATCATCCCCGGGGGGGCTGCTGTGCCAACTATGGTGCAGGTTGCATCACCCAGCGGACTGTTCTCGCAGCTGGTGACCGCCGACCCTGGGGTCTTTCTGCCGTGAGATGAAAAAAAAAACGTTAGAAGAATGCGTCTGGGCGTTGGTTAGTACTGGAGAAGAGGGAGAGGTCTCCTAGAGGGCACAGGGGATCGCTTGATACCCGTTACTTGGCTCTTGAACCTTGGACTTGGAGGAGTGTTGAATACGCCACACGCTTTGAGCTTTCGACTTCTGCCGGCACGTAGCCGATTGCCGTCGGCTGGTCGACGACAGCCAGGCTTGTCTGCCTGCTTTCGTTGGGCTGAGTGGAGACTAGATGTGCGTCGCTCAAATACAATGCAGTACAGGCTGTAGAAGTTGATTAGGGAGGAACATAGAGGAGACAATGGGGTGGGGAGTCGGCAACGCGAGGAAAGAGGCCCCTTTAAATCCCTACTTATCCAAAAATGTGAAATAGAAACCTTGATCTTGCGACGAAGCAACTGACGTTAGCCCCCTCCCCCCCCATAAGTTAAAGTTTGAAAAATGAGAGCTGTCGGCGTAATGAATGGCCTAATGATACTGAGCTCGACACAGACATGGCATCACCCCTCGAGTCCTCCTCGAGAGCTGCACGTGTAGAAAGCGGACTAAACTAAAACAACATTGCTCTGAGGTGAACTAACCCATGGATCCCGGCGCCTTTGCTTCCTGGGGCGACCAAGTTTTATGCTCAGCATAGCCAACCCTCTTGAATTTTCCAGGCTCCACGGCCTTTCAGCACCAAGGCATAAAAACGGCATTGGAAACGGCTTGTAAATACCTCTGGTTCTCGCCCTTGTCGTGGTGAAACATCCGCCCAACCCGCAGGAGATACAACTTTCCCTGTTTCTCGCCGGATCGAAACTGCCGGTCGAACCAGACCATTCCCAATATTTCCCCGCCGCCGCGTACCTAGATATAATCCACTATCAATTTCAGCGACGGCATCGCGCCGGGGAGTTTCTTGTAGCCGACGCTTTTGGGGTCGTCGAGTCAACCCTCCTCTCCACACACCGTACTGCTACATTAAACAGATCTCACAAGATCGACCAGCAACCCACAAATATGAAACGAAATGACATTATTCATATTCAACACAAAATGTACCTCCAATGCTCATGTTTGGTCATCAACGTTGCACCGCCAGTCCCAGATGTAACCACGCTCGGAGACCGAGCCGCCCCTCGTATCCTTACACGTCGGTTGATATTTCTCCTTTTGTCAGTGCGGAGCGCAGTCTGTTCATGATGACAGCCGGAAAATCCATTCCAGTCCAGTCCAGTCCAGTCCAGTCCAGTCCAGTCCAGTCCAGTCCAGTCCGGGGGAAGCAAAGCACAAAAGCACCTTGCATGCATACATGCATGTATGTATGTCGATCCTACTATTCATTCTATTCTACTCCTTTCTTCCGAGGAGGAGAAAAAAAAAGAGCATGCAACGTCGTCATGTCATTCTGGCACACGGAATTCCTTGTCCAATTGCGACGGGACAAAGTCCGACCTAACCTTGCTAGCTAGGGTCATGTAGGTAGGTATGCTGACTAGCATGAGACTTAGCGCGCGCGCGCGCGCCCGGCTTGCTTGCTTGCTGATGATGACCGACCCCGCAGTCAGTGCGTGTTGGGTAAGATTGATGGGGATAAAAAGAGCTCCGCTGTCCCGTGCCGCTACCCAGATTGGGGAGGTATTGTCATCTTATCTGTCTTGTCTTGTCTGGCTGGGAAATCAAGATGGCACAGAATTCGGGAATCCAAGCCGACCTGGAGGCGGCAACCGTTGATCCTAATGTGAATCCCCCCCTTATTTTCTACTGTGAAACAGAACATTAGAACAGACTAACATGACAAGCTCACTGACTACGAAGACGGGCAAGTGGCACAGACCAATCCCGTCCTACTTGACAATACAGAATACTGACCCCTTATTTGGTCCAGGCTGAGCTCCACGGCGTCTATATCCTCCAGCATTTACGAATACCGCGCCATCAAAGGACGCAAATATCACAGCGATCGTCACCAGGGAGAATACTTTGCGCCGATTGACGATCGTCAGAACGAGTCGGCGGATATAGCGTACCATTACCCTTCATATTCTGTTGACGTAAGATTCGTGACTGACTAGTTGGGACATGGGGACAGACACCACTACCTCACGCTGCTTCTCGACAATAAGCTGACTCTGGCACCGATCAAAAAGGATATCAAAAAGGCTTTGGATGTTGGAACCGGGACTGGTACACCCTCCTTCTGTTCCAAGTCTGAACTCGGGGCTGACTTTTTTTTTTTTTTTAAGGAATCTGGGCAATGTAACTTTTCCCTCCAGCCTCCAGTCCCTTCCACTCCAACACAGATACTTACCTTTTTACATGTACATAAGGAACACCTACTGATAACTCTGTCAGCGACTTTGCCGAAGAACACCCTCAAACCACCGTCATCGGTACCGACCTCTCGCCTATCCAACCCTCCTGGGTCCCTGCGAACCTATCCTTTGAAATCGACGACTGTACCACGCCGTGGTCTTTTCCTGAAAACACCTTTGACTTTATCCACCTGCGGTATCTATTCGGTTCCATCCCCGACTGGAATGTGCTTTTTCAAGAGGCATACAAAGCCTGTGTTCCCGGAGGTTGGGTTGAAACTGTCGAGGTAGAGGTAGATTATGTCAGTGATGACGAAAGCGTAAAACCCGACTCGGCGCTGGCCATGTGGGGAAAAATGTGCAGAGAAGCGGGGCCCAAGATGGGAAGGCTCTTTACGATTTTAAGTGAAGGGTTACAGAAAAAGGGGTTGGAGGCGGCGGGGTTTGTGGAGATACGAGAGAAGAATTTCAAGGTATGTTGTTAGCACGATGCACGTAACAAGAATCAAATTCGGAGGGGGTTGTGGTGGTTGGGTTGGTTTGGTGAGAGAAAACAGCTGACGAGGCGTGAAATAGGTGCCAATGGGCGGTTGGACGCGCGACAAAAAACTTGCCGAGATAGGAAGGTTCGTGCAGCTGGGGTTTGAGAACGACCTGGAAGGTACGTACCCAAAACGACCCCTTCTCACTTATATCCAAATGCTGAGAGAGTTGCTAATTCAATGGCTTGCAGGATACGCAACGCTCGTGTGGAATGTGATCCTGGGATGGCCGGCCGAGGAGTTTCAGGTTTTCCTCGCAAACACGCGGAAAGAGCTAAAGGACCCCAAGATCCACCCTTATATGCGGGTCAAGTTCATGTGGGCGCAGAAGCCTGTTTCTAGTTGATCATTATGGCACCTCCCTAGGTATCTATCTTAAGTAACGACCTATGTAACTGCTCTGGGGAGTTCCGCATCTAAGGTTGTTGTTTGGAGAGGGTATTAAACCGGTGAGTGATACCCTCAGATAAACTTTTCCCGAACATGAAGTTTCGCAAGCGATTACGTCACCGTTGGGGCCACACGAAGACTGTCGAGACATCAGGAAGGCACGTCTTGTAATCTGGCAGCTTATCAGAACCCCACCTCCAATCCATTCGAGAAAAACGAGCGAATTATTCAAGCGATTTCCCCAGCAACTTCATCAAGTCCCGGGTGAGCCACAGCCAGCCAACATGTCAAGCCTACCTGCAAGGAACGACTTCGCCATGGCTTGAAGACCGTTTTCCGACGCGCGACAAATTCCGAAGCTTGGGCAGGGTTGGGCATCGACAGCGAGCAGCCTTAGAGCCCCCGACATCCAATTGATCGATGGGGCTGACAATTTTGCGAAGCGGGCCTGAACGACCGCAGTATTTAGTGGGGGCGCCTTAGACAGGCTCCGGCAATCCCGCATTCTCTCCACCATCAACGCTTTCATGAGATCAAGACCGGTCGATACCAAGCCCTCCCTTGTTGGATAGTACCATACGATGCAAGCAGCAACAACACCTCTATCGCACCGAGCAATTCATGCGGAGGGTCTCAGGCATGGATTCAATGCGACGCGTGTCTGCAGAGGAAGTCGAGGACCTCATTTGGGAATGCAGCGCCTGCGGTATTCGTCCAGACGAACTCGGAAGGCCCCAGTGGTGCCGAACGCGCCCAGTCTCAGAGCTCCTGTCGTCACGAGAGAGGGGTTGCCAGCGGTGCAAAGTATATCTCAGGGCCACGGATGAGTTCCACCCTGGATGGGAGGCACTCACCGGCCTGAGTTTGATATGGAAGCCTTACCGATTGGGGAATCAGCCGACGGCCTTCACGACATACTCCACAGGGCAACCTAACTTAGACGGGATGTCTAGTGTCCTCCTAGATTGAGGTTCGTTTGCCGTCACTTACAACACATCTTGTTGTTACGGCTGACGATTTGTACCATCTGCGCCGAAAGCCAATGTGCAGAGACCGCTGTGGAAATCACCCCCTTCATGTCCTGACATCATCTCGAATTCGGGGAGTGATGAGGCCTTTGCGGCCGTGTCGTCTTGGCTCGATGAATGCAGAAAGAACCACAACGGCTGCGGAGTGAGCGACATACCCACCATGCCAAGCCGAATCATTGACGTTGGCAAACTGGAATGGATGACGCCTCGTGGGAAGGGGGAGGACTCTCAAGTGGCGCGAGGCATGACTGTGCGCCTCGTTGACGTCCGTGATGATAAGGCGGCAGAACCGCTCCGAGACAAGCCAGCACCCTACGCTGCTCTGAGTTACTGCTGGGCTCCGGCAGTAATTTTCCCTATAAATGCACTAAGGAGAACTTTAGCGAGTATCGTCACGGTATTTCCCTACTATCGTTGCCCAAAACGGTCAGGGACGCCATTACGGTATGCCGGCGATTGGGGATTCGTTACCTTTGGGTCAACGCGCTATGCATCCTGCAGGATGATATCGATGACTGGCGGCGCGAATCCGCCAAGATGCGTGAAACCTACTCGCAGGCAGACTTGACCATCGCGGCCCATCCTGCCGCTTCCTGCGATGGTGGCTTCCTTGGCCGGCAGGCGTTTGCCGACCCGTCGTGGCAGCGACCCTTCGCAGTGAGACTTGATGAGTCTCGGTATATGAACTTTTACATTCGGGTGGGCCACCCTGAGAGGTTTTTTACTATTCTGGATAATTTGATGGTTTGGTCTCCACTGATGCGCCGTGGGTGGACTTTGCAAGAGGCTGTTTTGTCCCGCCGGACTATTCACTATACAGGTGCCGAGCTAGTCTGGGAGTGCGCGACGAACCAGTTTTGCGAGTGTGGGCATACCTGCCGGCGTAAGGATGGGGATGGCCCCGTCGTCAAGACCCGGATCCAGAACGCGGATATTGTTGCGGAGGGCATTGTAGACCCGGATGTGCTTGCCTCTCTCGGGTGGATGCGCTTCGTTGCACGGTACTCGAAACGCCAACTGACGAGACCATCAGATAAGCTGGTCGCCATTTCAGGCCTAGCGCAGCAACACTTCCTCAAGATTCAGACCTCATCACAGCATCATGGCGATCCTCAGACTGACTCCTTTTACCTTGCGGGTTTGTTTCCGTCGCCACATGCCTCGCCAGCTTCTCTGGCGTACTCTTGAGAGAGAAAAAGAGTGCTGGGCACCTCGGACTCTCCGGGCGCCTTCTTGGTCTTGGGCCGCTCTCGATATCCCGGTTGGCTACCCTTGGCAACTGGGTTGGCTGGAGGAGTCGCACATCCACATCTACCATGACGAGACCATCTGCGTGCCGTGGATTTCAGGCGACCAAACTAGTGAGATCGAGGGCGGAAAATTGACTGTTCAAGGACAGTTAGCACCAGTTCAGCTCTATCTTCCCACTGAAGGCAACGACGCCACTGTCCGCGAGCGTGATGGCCATAAACGGTGTATCACTATTGATGTGAACAATTACGAGGATTTTGGATTGACAGACGTTAATAAGCCCGCCACCCGGGCTGAACCCCCATGGTTAATTGTGGGTACTGAAAACCGTGGCGAGTTCGACCCGTATACACTTAGTTGGAGCGCTGTGGGCACCGAAAACTGTGACGAGTTCGACCCGAATACACTGAATTGGAGCGAGGCTAGGTTCTGGTGTCTCCAGGTCGCCACTTACACTACAACTGCTGCCACCACCAATGTCTACGGCCCTCCCCTCCCCCTTTGCATGTTTCTAGTGCTTGAGCGACGGACTGCGAAGACAGGAGGGTGGCGCAGAGTTGGCATGGGATCCGAACCCGAGTTGGATTCATGCATCAGCCTCTTTGCGGATGCCGAGGAGTACAAGATTAGTATTGTTTAGGCAAATGCGGATTGATCTACGTAGATATCTAAGGCACCTTAGGTACTCTCCCTTACACTTTCAACCCCCTACAGGCGGCTTACCCAGCCACGTTACATAGTTGCCCAGCCATTTGCGTAACTGGGTTGGTTGTGCCTCTTGTCCTTCAGGCAATGTACTTATTGGTCTGTCGTTCTCTGCCTCACCAAGCAGCGCCGTCGAAGCATACCGCACTCCAAGAATCTCCTGGGCTTTATCAGCACCGAATATCTCAACCACAGCCTCCTTGAACGTTGGCTTCCCGAAAAATGGCACACCAAGATCTGCGCCCGCGTCAACAAGAATGCCCAACGTCTCGGCTAGCTGCGCCGTTCTTCTGGTGATGTTTTCTTCCCTAAATCGCCCAAGGAAGCCGGTCCAGATGCTGCCCTTGCCGATGATAGCAGCGTTGACATCAGCACCGCGAGTCACATAGTACTGAACCAGGCTAGGTTTGAGCGTCTTGCTTATATCGCTGTACTGCAGGCCACTGGACCAGCCTTGCTCGTCATCGTCATCACCACCACAGTTCCGAGTGGTAACCAGAGTATAGACGAGAAGGACATCGGCCAGAAGCGCAGTGGGCCACGGCTGGCGGTGACCGCCTGACCCAAATTCTATTTCGGCTGTCTCGTCAAGGTTGGTGAGTTTGTTGCACACATAGTCCTCGAGACCAAACCGAGCTGCGAGGCTACAGATGGAGAGGGTATACCGGAGAGGGTAGCAAACTATTGCGCGGAAGTAGCCCTGAAACGCCCGGTCAAGCACAGGGTATACCCTAGGTGCCTCCTTGGGCTCACCGGCAAACGTCCGGGCGTGATCGAGGATGCCCAGAAGCAACGACCGTTCGTCTTGCGGAGACGGGAGTGCACGCAGCGGAGAGACGCGGCTTTCTTCCAGCTCGCTTAGATACTGCCTCTGGAGCGCAAGCAATCCATGACACAGCTTCTCGGACGGATGGAATGTGCTTTCTAGCTGGTCATTAAACATTTTCCGAACATTGGGTGAGCCGTGGATGAAGTCTCTGACAGTCCGGTGTAGAAACTGCACCGTGGGCACGTAGGTGCGCCCTTGGGGACCGGAGACGACTTCGAGAAGCCCCTTGGTCCAGCCATCGAGTCGGTCGGCGACAAGAGTTTCCATGATGAATATGTCATTGGGCCCAAGTGGCCGCCAGCCCTGACCAAGGGCAAAGTCGGCGTCCTCTTCGATACAGTCGAGAAAATGGTAAACAAGGGGCTCCAATGGGACCCTTGTCGCCTGGGTATAGCGAAAGGCCTTTGCAGTTTTTGGCTTGTATATCTTGGGGACGCTGTCAAGCATGTGCTGAAAGAAGTCGTCGAGGTCGGGCGGGAATTCATGCAGTCGCTGCTGCAAAAGCTGAACGTTGTCACCATATTTGGCGCCCTCGAGGAGAGACCTCACCACCAGGTGGACCCAGAGGAAAACCCCGTCGCTTTTCTCGACAACTTCGCGTTCCAGCTGACGCACCCTCTCGTCATGTCTCGCCAGTCTTTGGAACTTGTTGCTCGAGCCGAGCGTATCGTGCACGTAGCGGTCGATATCCGATTCCGTAAGGTCCTCCAGCTTCAGCATGCGGTTCTCACCGCAACCAAAGGCGTCGACGAATTCGGTCCACGGCCGGCTAGAAACACACACCTTGACGTTAGGATGTAGAGTCAACTGCCGCACCGTTTTCAGCAGGTCGTCGGTAAAGCCGTCGTATTCGTCAAGACCATCGATGAAGAGGCAGAATTTCGCCGAAAAGTCCGTGTCCACCACCAGCTTGTAAGCCTCCAACAGCTTTGGACGCGTCCACCGCTTTCCCAGTCCGAGATGCAACTCGTCATCCAAAAAATGGCTGACCCTCTCGGCTAGATGAGGACACGTGCGGATCATATCAAAGAGAATGGACCTCAGCAGGCCCTCTTGAGACTTTTGCGCCGATGTTCCGGCATTCCAGAAAAAATAACTCCCAATCACGGGGTCGCGTCCCCCACCACCACCACCCCAGATCCGAAGAAGAGACGTCGTCCGGGCATCGTCGCAAATAAATTTCATCAGCGTCGACTTCCCCGACCCTGCTTTTCCACGAATCCAAAAAAGACCGCCACTCCTTCTCAGCCAACGCGACAGTCCACTGTTGAGACTGCCATCTCGTCCATTCTCCTCAAAAACCCACGAGAATGTTTCCGAATGTGCAGCAGCAATCTGATCATGTCGGGCAGATAGACCATCAAAGTGCAGAGACCGAAGCACCGGACCAGCCAGACGGAGCACTTCCAAATTCTGCTTGAGCTGAGACATGCCGGTGGCAAGTCCGACCATACTTTCTGTCATTCTATCGTTGGCGGCGGCGGTGTCGGCAATGCTTTCAAGCTCGCGTTCGGTGAGTAGCGATTTCGGTTTCGGTTTCGGCGGTGGCGGTGTTCCATTCTCATCAGCATCGGAATGAGCCTTCTCATCTGAGTGGACTTCATCTGAATGAGTTTTCTCATCGGAATGAGCCTTATCTACACTGGGGCCGTCGGGATCGAAATTGCCGCCGGGGTCAGGAAGACTTTCCAGCGCCCCAACAAGTCCGGCTTCAAGGTCGCTTTTCCGAGGTGCCGCTCTCAGCTGGTTATGAATGAGCTCTAAAGCATCTCGCACCGCCTTCATTTGCACGCCTAGGAAACGCGACTCTTGCTGCATGGCGAGAACAAGCTGGCTGATGTTGGACTGTTGATCCCTTGTCGGGTAGGTACCTATGTCAACACCATCTCTGCTAGGGGTGATACTAGGGGGTCCAGGGATCATACAAGATCAAGAATTGAATTTGCGCCATGACCTCCTGCTGCAAATTCCTCAGTTTTCCGATAAGACCCGACAATTTCCCCTTATGACCTGGTCTCGATTCCTTCATCGCAATCGTGAAACTCTCCAGCTTGCGATGTTTGGTCCCCTCCGCCACCGTCAGGTCCTTGAGCAGCGCCAAGAGCTCATCAGAAACCTCGTGCGATTCTTTGGCAATGGCGCGTATTGCCTCGGGCAAATCGTCATTGTCGACCATGGCGCGATTGAGTTGCGAGATTCGGGCGGCGGCATCTTGGAACATTTTGTTCCCCTCGCTCGCGCCCTGGGCGGAACGGTAAATCTCTGTTGCGTTGAAAAAGAGCTTCCATGCTGCCTCGACGAGCTGTAATGAGTTACAAGTAACACTCAAGATGCTTAGAGGGTCCATTTCAGAATTGGGCCGCTGTAAATGAACAAGAAATATGTAGTAGACGACGCGGTCGGGACTGAGGTTTGATGCGCCCAAAGGCAAGACCCCTCAGTTCCCTCAGCCCCTCACGTGTAATAGTGGGTGATTTTTGGACTCGGCACACCGCCTTCCCAAACCTCGAGCCAGGCTGTGGGATTGCGTTTCAGGGTGGGACTCCTACCACCCAAATTAACTTCGTAGAACGTGGAGAAACGGTTTTGACACAAGGATTCAACTACTTCGGGGTGTGGGGGATTGAAATTTTCTGGAACGTCCCCTTTACGAGCACAGCCTCAAGTAACCCTGACGTTGGCTGACGCACGGATGAACCCGATTCCTACAAGCTTTGCTAAGGGCAATCATGAAGATCCTGGGCATGTCCGACATCTCCCCGACCTTTTTTTTTCCCTCTTGTCGCCAGCAGGCCACATTCGTTGCATACACCTTCCTCACTTACCCTTGTTGAATTCTGCGTTGGCGATAGTCATTGAGGATTACCTAGATAGGTATGTAGGCACCTAGATCATATGAGAGCAGTCCAGGACCGTGCAAGTGATTGACCGTTTGAATCCAAGCAACTAAGGCAGAAGGTCATCTTCAAAATCCACTCCCAGGGTGAAAGTGTCCCCCTCTCTGTCCTGGATCTCATCCGCCAAGGCAAGTAACTGAGAGTTCTGGCCTTTTCCCTCGTCCCAAATCTGCTGCTTCGCCAAATCCAGATTCCTTGCAATGGAGGCCTTCACGTTATTCGCCACCTTCTCCAGGTGCTCCTTCTCCCACTGACGGTAGTCGTCTGCCCATCTCAACGTTCCTAAATTGGTAACAATCTTCTTAATAGTACGATCATTGCTCGTTGCCATGGCCGTGTCGAGAGTCACACTAAGTGGCGATAAGCTCATGGTCAGCTTTGGAGTGACATACGCGTTGCGCGCATCAAGGGAAAAGAAGGGCCACGAACTAAAACTGGTATATCCGCTCGCTCACTTTCTTCCAGACACGCGCGACGTGCTGATCATGCAGGTATTGTTGGACAAGATTGAGTCTTGCTGCCCTCACCAAATTCTTTTGATAAAGGGGAAAAGTTGAAAGCTTGCTTGCCGCTAAGACCTATAGAGCAAGGTTAAATGGCATTTCGCAGACGCTGATAGGTCCCTAAAATAGAAGCGAGGGATCAACCCACCTTGTTCTTGAGGTTGTTCAAATCTTGGTCGAGGTAGACCAACTCGTTGCTCTTGTCATCACCAGATAGCAGTCCTGCTAATTTGTTCAGAAGTGGATTCGGATTGGCCGAGTACTGTGGTGCCCATGTTGGAGGGTTGACAAAAATAGGATTAAAAAGGTTCTTGCATGGCTTGTCAGTCTTGTGTTCGGTCAGTAAATAATTCTTGACGTCGAGTTTGCGTAAACGCCATATGAAAAACTCTCGGATCTGTACAAGTCTATCAGCAATAATATCGCGACCTGAACCCTGGCTCTTTCTTACAAGGAATATCTCGTAAATATGTTCAGCTAACCGGGTTGGTTGCCATCAGCGCCTTGACCAGCTACCTCATCACTTCAATGCCCTCCACTTACTAGCATACTTCTTCTTCGCAGGTGCGTTTCCTCCCTCTATGAGCTCCCAACTATATCGAGGGCATAGCTTGCGGAACTCATATCCGTATTTTTTGAGACCCCATCTCTTCTCCGCCAGTTCTGACCACCCTGTGTAGCCCGGGACATTCACTGTTTCGCCGCAGATGGTGATAGTGCGAATTGTTGCCCTTTTCATCAAGGCCGCAGCCGGTGTCACCTCGGCAGCCGTGGTTGTTGTAGCTGTCGTGGTTATGAGAGTGGCAAGACTTGTGACAGGGTCGGGGCTGATCTCCTCTGGCCAGGGATCCCAGACATCAGCCAGCGGCAGTTCGGATTCGGGCATCTCTTCATCTTCACAAGCGATACAAATGGTGCATGGAGTCGTCGCTGAAGAGGATGAAGTGGCCGGTGTCGTCGACGTTGGGAGAGATTGTGTGACTTGGTGCGGAGGCGGTTCAGTGACGATCTGCGACTGAGTCTGTGGAGGTTGAGTTTGCTGCTGAGTCTGCTGTTGCTGGAGCTGGGATTCGAAGTCTTCATGCGCATGTGGTCCGAATGGATGCCGGCCGAGTGGGAATCCCTTAGGCTTGAATACTCCCTTGAGACCCATCCCCCCGAGGGTGATAGCCGTTCCAGAAGAAAAGAGACCGGCTATACCGGCTACCGCGGCGCCGATAAGCTAAAAAAATTTGGTGAGTGGCCGATTCCCAGGCATAAAATAACGGCAAGGCACAACTTACAGGGAGGAATCGAGGTCTGATTGCGGGCGCAATGTCATCTCTTGGGGATACTGCTAGCAATGTGTCAATCTACCTACGTCTCTTTCTGACCAGAGGGCAAGGAAAACTCCAACCTTGATTTGCAGAGTCGTCGGAGTCCAATCGCTTCGCATGTGACTGCGGCATCCCGCACGCGGCATTGCATGCCAAAAGGCAGAATACCACCCCCTTAACAAAGTGCATAGCTGCCAATACAAGTTGTAGTCCGGTAGCATCAGTGGCAGAGTAACAGAGGTGGGCAGAGACCGAAGAGCCATTTGTTCATTTTAACACAGTCACTGCCCCGGACAGGGCGTCGCTCAGCCAGCCTCAGTAATCAATAGTGGTTGGTGCTAACCAAGGATGAATTGGCGAAATGGAAAAGGACGGTCTAGGCACTCCAGCCCTGGTCTTGGTCTTCCCCGTCGCTGGATCCAGGGGCTTTGAGCAGAATGGGCGATGACTGGCGAAATTTCAATTTTCATCGTGTTAGTTAAATGCAGCAAGTTCGAGCGTGCCAGTGATTGATCGTGCCAACCCAATGATGCGCGCGTGGGTGAAGGGGGTGAGGGCAAAGGCATTGAACATGGGGCTGTTGAAGATAGAGAGTTTGGATTGCCAGTGGACAAAGTGACGACAGTTTGTTTTGGCGTGTGGCTGACCACCATGCGCCTTCCCTTCGAAGCCGGAAATGAAGCAATTCCCAGCAATGGCAGCGACGACTCAGCCGTGCTCAGTCGGCTAATCAGGGGCGAAGATTCTTCCTACCCCCCTCGGTCCTCAACAGGTCAGAATGCCAACACTTGCAAAAAAACAGTTTGAAGCACCCCTAGTCACGGCCAGTCACAGAATCGGACCTCTGCAAGGCCAAAGACTGGAGGAGTGCTACCAACAAGATGATGGAGCTCACACCAGAACCAATCTCGCAGTCCAGCGGCACAGCACAACCCCGCACCTGGCTGCCTGCCTGAGGTACCTCGGTAAACTTTGTTGGGACCGTGTCATCTTCACCCACCGACATTGTTGCCTTCCGGCTTCAATCCACATCGAAGTCACGAATTGTTCCGCGTAATACATCTCCAACACTGTCTGGGCGCCGCCAATATTAGTTGACGAAATGGATCCCGAATCGCAACCCGAACAGCCCCGCGCGGTCTCCGGATCCGCATCAGCGACCGAGTCAACTCCCCTCCTGCCAAGGCCCGAGCTTGAATCTGGTCAATCGTTGCATGTTCCCCCACGATCCATCCCACGTTGGGTCATCATCGGTCACTGGACGACCGCAATTGGCGGACTCGTCGTCGCCGCGTTGGGCTTCGCAATCATCACGATTGACGTATTCTTCCGTCCCAATATGTACTACACTATGCCCTGGGGGATCCACCACGCAGTGTTGCCCAACATTTTGGATGTGAGTTTCCCTTTGACGCACCTACTCAACCTTGAGCTAACGCGTCCTCGCCACAGGGATTTGTGTCAACAGCATGGGCCACGGCTAGTCTGGTACGCATCCGACGAATGGGTGTGTTGATGCCGGCGCTGGTCGCCGTTCTCACCCACGTTATCTTGGGCGGGTGGTTGCTCCTCGCATTCACAGATAGCGCAGTGGGTCTCCTCCGAGACGATACATGGTGTTATGGATATGGCCCCGTGGACCCCATTAAGCGGCGTGAATGTTACGAGTGGGCTGCCAAGTTTTCGATATTCCTGTGGGTGTATCTGGGTTTGGTGCTCGTTCTCGGGTATGTAATATATCTGGAGGCTGCTTGTGATGGTACCTGACTCTGCTGACGCTTCTCCTATAGGGTTGTCCATATTGCGCTCTTCGTCTTCACTTGTGCGGGGCCTTTCCGCGGTGTATCATGGCGGGAAAGTCTGGCAAGCTGGAGATTCCCGACAGGTCAGCTTACGGTTGAGTTCACGGTCAAGTTTCTCAGACAGGATCACAACTTACCACCAGTGTCTGCTCCTGTTCAGACTGCGGCATCGGCGGCTGAAGCACCGTGAGGAATGAATCTGAAGCCATGTCACAGCGTTAAGGGAGACACATCAGTCGTCGTCTGAAAAAGGCCGTTTAAAAAGATGGGCGAGGCGGGGTAGATATGCTCACGTGTTTCAATCGTCATAGCATGATCTGTAGCATTGAATTTCGGGCAGTTAATAGTCCACGGAAATCCTGGTCTACCGGCCAGCCTCTAAACTCGAAAAAGTTCCAAGCCATTCAGTGCTCTGAACAGCTCCTTGGACCAAATCTGTTGATGAATGGCTTTGGGGTCTGAATAGCCTCCAAGACAATATTGAGCTGGTTTCCACCCATCCAGGCTCGAGGACGGGTCGCCGCCGACCCGGCAATCATCTTGGACCCCCCGCCGACGATATATAGCTATCCGGAGCACTGCTCCTCTCTTCCTTCTCTCGTGCAATAACAAGTCCCTTCCCCAGTCTAAGGTCGGCACCGTGACACCTTCGTGCAATGACGTGATTCTTCTGCAGTAAAGAAAACTTCATAACCCCCCTTGGGTTAATCTGCATAAACCTGGTTTTTTCAACGTTACAGGAAACCGCAGCATCTGGTCTTCTAGTTGGACGAATGCCCGCAGGCCCAATATCTCGTTGCCAGCATAATTATCACAAGTTAGCTTAACGCCGGGTGCCCAATAGTTTTGAGGGAAAAAAACAGAGTTCAGCTATTGTAGCGCAAACAGGGAAACAAACGCCCCCTGAATTCAGGGACTTTGCCCCTGCACTTCACGATCTGAATGGATTGGTCCGTGCGTTGTACCAATCAAGGTCCAGAAAATGCGTTCAACGGTAGTAGATCACGGAACCCCGCACTTTGCGCAGACGGGCAACTGTCAGCACCTTGCATGTGCCGCACACCACATAGCTAGAATTGTCAATCGCGCCAGCACTTCTCTTTGCCTCTCTCTCCAAAGAACACCGATTAAATCAGCAAACATGTCATCTTTGAGATTGCTCAGCTTGCCAGCCGAAACCCTTGCCCGCATTTGCGAGTTCTTGGCCCACGAGGACTTGGCTAGTCTCGCCTTGGCAAACAAGTTCTGCCACTCAATCGCCAACCCGCTCCTCTTCCACGACATTCACCTCTTCGCTGCCTCTCATGTTGGTTTCGCTCACCTGCTACAAGACTGTCGCGCCCTTTTACAACGAAATGCAGCTTTTCGACAAGTCCGACGCCTATTTATCCACGAAGGACCCAGTTTGGCAAGGCCAGAATTGCGACCACCCGTGGTTCCTTTCCAGGACGTAACCGATGTACTAGACAGTACCGGATGGCAGATGCGTAGAAACCAGAAACCTTTCTTTGCCGTTGATCCCCTACCAACCCTAGACGTGCTCAACACCTTCTCCGACGCCGATCTGCCTAAGTCAGTTCACTGCGTGCTTAGGCGGCCGGTCGCCAACGAAACGGATGGAGCCGAGCATGTCATCGACAATGATGGCCACTGGCAGCCCTTGGCGCTCCTACTACAAAACCTGGCAGGTCTGAGGGAGCTACACTTTTCGTGCAGCAGCCAATTCCCCCCCTGTTTGCTCGACGCCCTCCATCGCTACCTGCCGCGGTGCAAGTTGTTCCTCAATACTTTTCGGCTCCGGAGCCTGTTTTCCCCGGCCCCCGACCCTTATGAGCTTCAGCTGGTAACCTCTCCCTGTTTATACCGCGTCAGGATGGCTTGCTGGCATCGAAACTGGAGCCGGCAGACAGAAAACATGAATGGTCTGGCGTCTCGACCCCCGGATGATGCCGATGTCGTTAGGCATCTGCTGAGCATGGCGCCAAACCTAAATGAGGTTCTGCTAGATCACAACACCCCGAATCGTTTACAGCTACAACAACAAGGCAGCGAATCCGCGCGGCCGTCTGCGCATTGGCTTCCTGAGAGTTCGGCGTCTCTTCCCCTCCTCCCATCCCGACCCCCGCCGGGCACCTTGCGGACGCTCCTGCTTTTCGGTTCCAATCACAAGTGGCTTTCCCGAGATGAAGTGGAGAAATGGATGGCGTCGACGGATTTTCGCAAGCTTCGGGTTCTTGGTATTTGCCTTCGTAGCGGTGCCAGTCTCGCTATGTTGCAAACTCTATCCATGGACGGCGGTTCCCAGTTATCATCCTTGAGCACCCTGGTCCTTTCTCTCGGAAAACAAGTACAGCAACCCGGCAAGCATTCCGACTATCTTGCGACAGCAGAGCGCTTCCTCGGCACATTGCCGCATCTATCAGCTCTCCATCTCTTACATTTCGAGCCGCTGCCGCCACCACTGCTTCGGTTGGGTCGGGGCCTCCGCACTCTGAGCGTGCGGGGTCTGGCTATGAAAGCGGCGGACATATCCCAGCTCGGAGCCGACTGTCCGTTGCTGGAAGATCTGGGGATATCTCTGTGCCGCTCCATGGGAGACGAGACTGAGACTAACATTTACCGATCGCTAGGCAGGTGCCTTCCAAGGTTGCAGCGCCTGGCCCTCAACCTAGATGTGCGGTTGGTAACTTTTGATGCCACGACGGGTCTGGGGGTCGGCCCACCCAATGCTTGGCTTTTGTTTGATGAATTTGACGAGGAACCTTTCCTCGGGACGGAATACCTCAATGGCCATCTCAAGCGTCTGTTCATCAATAGCGCCATGGACGAGACCCTCGCTCGCGCTATATTCGAAACCATTTCATCATCTAAGGATAACACCACCTCGGCGACGGCTCCCCTGCAGACGCTGAAGATTCAGTTTTTGGCAAGCGGGACTAGAAATCTCCTCCGAATCGCCAAACTTTCAAGCATTCTTGCCGAGCTCCGCAGCTCTTGGTTGCTTACTCGGAGAGCGCCAGAAGGACCATCGGGACGGATCGAGATAACTGCCACAAAAATAAATGACGGGCGAAGTAGGAGTCCGGAAAAGGACCCCACCAGGTCACAGCTGCAGACAGAGACCCAGGACATGCCATCTCCAGTCGATTTACGTCGTGCTGGTGGTGGTGAACGTCTTACTGATCCCTACGTCATCTTGGACAGAATATGGCCGAGCAATGGGAAGCCTTGGCCTTGGGAATGGGCAGCAATGCCACTTCATCAGCAACAGCAGGCATGACTTGATTCGGTGCCATGCCATCCCGACATGACAATTGGGGAATCATTGGTACGTGTCCATTCTGTGGTCGGGAACGTTTTGGCAGGAAATGAAGATAAGCTTCTAGGGCTACTATCTACAAAGGTACGTAGAGAACTAGCTAGCTCAGCGAGGAAATCCCAAGACAAGTCGGCCATAGCTCACCCCAGGTGTGAAGCTCAGCCCGAAACATCGTATCAATCGTGCGGTTACCCCCAAATTGCAATAGCCTGCTTCCCCAAAGATAATTGCCCCGCCGTATTCGCATGACAGCCATCCTGGACCTCGCCTCTCAGCAACTTAAAGTCTCCTGGATACGTAACATTCAACGCCGCATCTGCTCCGGCCCGTTTTGCCAAATCCACCGTCAACTGCGGCCCTTGCGCCCCTGCCAAGAAACAGCTGCTCGGATTATCAGGATACACTGGCTGTCCGGTAATCCAGATCTTGGCACCGGGGGCGGCATGTTCTCTCGCATTGGCAATCATTTGTTTGACTTCATCGTAGGTAGCGCCTGGGTTCTGGAAGATACAAATCATGACCCACACCTCGACAGGTTTTCCATAGCGGGAAACTTGCTGGTCGAATTTATTCCAGCTGGATGACCGCGTGTTCGTCCACGATTGCACCACCAGTCCGCCGGTTCCGTAGGGGCCCCACATGTGCTTTCCCCCGGCGGCAACGTAGCCTTGTGCGACGTTTTCAGCCATGGAACATCCGACGAAGCCCATGGAGGGTTCGCGAGTTTGGCGTTTGCTAGTGGCGGCGCCGGTGGCGAGGCCGGTGAGGAGAGGGAGGAGGGCGAACTTCATCTTGGTCGAGTTGGGGAGGATGAGGTTGAGCGAGTTTGACTTAGTACCGGACTGATGCTCGGTGTTGTCGAAGTTGCTGGACTTGCGCTATTCGACTCATGTTTTCGACGGAGGTTCCTGGCCTGACTTATACACGAACCTCAACCCCAGATTTACAATCCATCACCCCCCCCCCCCTCTTCCCTTGCCGTGAATACCATCCGGCGTTTCTCGGTTGTAAAGACGATATTTACCCTTTGAAGTTTTTCCTCCGAATATTTCATCCCCGACTCTCTCTCTCTCTCTCTCAAAAAATAATAATAAGGACAACCCCGCATAAACATGACCAGTGAACCCTGGGGTTTTTGCTGGAACAGTCTCTGATTGGTTGGGTCGGCGCGAATTGCCGCCTATTCGGGTTTAGTGCGAGCGATCCTCTCAAGTCCCGGTGAGGTGAGCTGCCCGTGAAGCCCACATCTTCGGGCCAAGGCGATGGCTGAAACATGACAGACGTGCCTGTTGCCTCCCGATCCCACGACCCGGCGCTGGATGCGGAGAAAAAATACTGCCGTGGTAATATATGTCTTTTATGCTAACAGACAACTCGCGCAACTTAAAAATGGAACCCTCCCCGCTCCCAAACAAGTACGAATTCGCGCCGCCGCCGCCGCCGTCGAGTTAGTCAGTTACCTTACCAAACCCGCTACGAAGTACAATCGTCATGGTGGGTGTCCCAGGGCGCTCCAAAGCATGTGTTACCTGCCGAAAGCGGCGAAAGGGGGTAAGCGATTCCCCATCCATCCACCCTCCCCAAAGGCGAATCTAGGTTGACCATCCGTCACTTCTGTTGATGTTAGTGTGATTTGGCGAGGCCGCTTTGCGGACAGTGTAAAAGAGTGGGAGTTCCCTGTGGAGGCTACGATTCCGAGCGGGTTTTTGTCGTCAGCACGCCAACGAGACGGAAATCGAGCTATAACGCGACGGATTCCTCGCGGTCGGGACACGTATCATCAGTTCGCAGCGGCAGCCGAGAAGACGGAGATCTAGAGCCAACAGACCTGGCAAAACTGCAACTTTTAGCAAGGCCAGAAGAAGAGAGAAGATGTATTGATTTATTTTGGGAGGCATACTTTCCGTCTAGACTCCCGATTCCGCCATCCCATGCTCGAAGCTATACGTGTACCTGGACCGATACGGCGCGGGAGTTCTATAGGGAAGATGAGTCCCTGCGATATGCATTATGGGCGAACTGTCTTTTGATTACAGGGAAGCGGCACGACGCGGCTAGCTGGATGCTTCACGAGGGACCGAAACTGTATGGATTAGCGCTGGCTGGTGTGAGGCGGTTGCTGGCACGACATGGAGTGAGACGCGACACCTTGATCGCCACAGTCAAGTTGCTATCCATGTTTGAGGTAAGCCCATATCAGACCTCTTGAAAAAAAAATCAATAGCGAGGTTGGCATGATTCTTACCAGGGGTTCAACAGGCTCTGTCGTCCCAGCCCGACAACGATGCCAGTGACAAAACTCGGGCCTGGCAACGGCACCACGCCGGCGAACTGGCCCTCTTCCTCGCGCGCTCCCCGACTGCTCATACCTCGGGAAATGCGCACCACATTTTTGCTGACGAGCGAGTCGAAATGGCAAGTCCCTGTCCTCGACTCAGCCCGTTCTATCTTTCCTTT